>OKRW01000471.1_pt1 | contig 40478 bp, 32 predicted proteins | sample 1601151 | NCBI WGS metagenome assembly OKRW01 (sample SAMEA3541471, study PRJEB24748) | human gut metagenome | biome: human gut; feature: human-associated habitat; material: faeces | place: China | collected 2012 | reverse complement strand
GCGGTACGCGAGCTGGGTTCAGAACGTCGTGAGACAGTTCGGTCCCTATCCTCCGCGGGCGCAGGAGAATTGAGGAGGGCTGCCCCTAGTACGAGAGGACCGGGGCGGACGGGCCTCTGGTGTCCCGGTTGTCGACCAACGGCACGGCCGGCTAGCCACGCCCGGAACGGATAACCGCTGAAGGCATCTAAGCGGGAAGCCGTCTCCGAGATGAGTTCTCCCTTCGGTAAGCCCCCATGCAGAACACGTGGTGGATAGGCCGCAGCTGCAAGCGCCGCGAGGCGTTCAGGCGAGCGGTACTAATAGGGCGAGCCCTTGCACCCATCCTCCCAGAGAGGGAGGGCGGGGCCTGGAACGGATGGATCCTTCGCTTCGGTCGCCATGCGGCCCCCAGGGTCGCCCTGGTACCGGCGTGCGGGCGAGAGCGCCCTGCATGAGCGCGACCACAGAGGCGGGGATCACCCGATCCCATTCCGAACTCGGCAGTTAAGCCCGCCTTCGCCGAAAGTACTGCAGCGCCAGGCTGCGGGAGGACAGGGCGTCGCGCTCATGCAGGGCGCTTCCGCATATTTCCAGGGCCTTTCGGCCCTTTTTCCTTTTCGGGGGCCGCGCGGCCCCTTTCTTCGTTTTTGGGCAAAAATCGCGTTTCGTCCGTTTCTTGTTTTGTGGAATTGGATACTATTTTCCCTTAGTGAGTCGATAGGGGATGACTATGACCTGGAAAGTGCATGAGGTTCATGGGCGTCTTTATCCCGACCAGGGATGGACGCCTGCAAAAGTGATTCTGGAGGACGAGAAGCATCTCCATGATGCCGACCACCCCGAGGCAAATGGTTGGCCTATTTGGCATTTTCGTCACACTCGACCGACTGAAGGGCCGGGGTCGGGGGTTCTTCCCGATTGCCCAATTGTCGATGTCCACACTCACGCATGGGTCGATAGCTTTGCGCCTCGTATGCGTGCTTATTTTGGAGACAACTTCGGTGCTACGGCGTTTAATCCCGGTACGCTCGATGGCGTTCGGGAGCGAAAGCGCGAGCTTGGCGTCACGAAATCGGTGATTCTTCCCGTGCCTACGAATCCTCGTCAGGTGCCGCAATTCAATGATTGGCTGCAGGATTATACCGATGATCCTGATATCGTTCCGTTTATGAGCGTGGTGCGCGATATGGATGACCCTGTCGCCGAGATTCATCGGTGCGCGAAATTGGGCTTTAAGGGCATGAAGTTGCATCCGGTTAATCAGCATTTCAAAATGAGCGACCCTAAAATGTTTCCTATATATGAGGCTGCCATTGAAGAGAACTTGGTCATCCTGTTTCATACGGGCTCGGGCATTGATTACCCGACGGTTGGCCCTGATTGGGATTGTTCGCCCGTTGAAATCGATCGCTTCTTTAATAAATTCCCTTACGAGCGAACGGTTTTGGCTCATTTGGGCGGCAGCGTGCCCGACTTCACGCATCCGCCCGAGCTGCATCCTGAATGGCCCGGGTATATGGACACGGCTTTCCAGATTGGCCACATTGCCAACGACGATTTCCTGCGCATTGTACGGGAATACGGCACGACGCGCATTTTGTTTGGCACCGATTCTCCCTGGGAGGATACTGCGGACTTTTTGACGAGGCTCGCTCACATTGGCCTGACCGATAATGAGTTGCGCGATATTTTGTATCGCAATGCCAATACGTTGCTTGACCTTGGTTTGGAGTAGTTCGTTGCCGTCAACCGATTTGCTAGAGGGTCCGCATTTTGCGGTTTTGATAGGCATCGGTGAAAATATAAGGTACTGTTCACGATAGGGGTCGAGCATCCCGCCCGATTTTTCAACCGTTCCCATGTTATGAGCTTCTTCTATACCTCGCCTGGTCAAGGCGGGGTATACTCTTCTCTGCATATGTTGAGCGGGCGCGCTTTCGCCGATGCTCCGGCTTGCCGGGCATTTTGGGAAGAGGTGAAAGCGCGTCCACTTATGAAGGAGTGGATAATGGAAGGTTTTGCGCTCATTGACACGGGCATATGGTCTATCGTGCCCCCGCTTTTGGCGCTCGGATTGGCGCTTCTTACGAAGGAGGTGTATTCCTCCCTCACGATTGGCGTTTTTGTTGGCATGGTGATTTATACCTTCACCATCGATGGCGTTGGATTCGACTCGCTCGTTGATGCGTTCTGCCTGGTTCCCCAAATGATGGGTGAGCAAATTGCCAACAACGGCGCGCTGCTGTTGTTCTTGGCGTTGCTGGGTGCGCTTGTCGTGCTTATTGCTATTGCCGGCGGCTCCCGTGCGTACGGTGCATGGGTTTCGCAGCACGTGAAGAGCGCTCGCCTCGCCCGCGTGATGACTGCCGTTTTGGGCATTCTCATTTTTGTGGACGACTATTTCAACTGCCTTACGGTTGGCGCGGTCATGCGTCCTATCACTGACCGTTTCCGTATGAGCCACGAAAAGCTGGCATGGCTTATCGACTCGAGCGCGGCACCCGTGTGCATTATTGCCCCGGTGTCTTCGTGGGCGGTTGCCGTTGGCGGCTATCTGGGTGATGACGGCTTCAATCTGTTCGTGCAGTCGATTCCATATAACTTCTACGCGCTCGCGACTATCGCGTTTGTGTTCTTCGTCGCTTTCATTGGATTGGATTTTGGTCCCATGAAGAAGGCCGAAGAGGCTGCCGCGAAGTATGGTTCCGCCGAGGCCGAGGAAGTTGCTGCCGCCAACCCGGGCAAAATTATTACCCATCCCGACGAGGTTGAGGGCGATACGCGTCTGAGCGTTGCCACCGAGCGCACCGCTGCTAAGATCGCCGCGAAGAACAACCCGCAGACCGCCCACGATTTGCCTGCGACGGTTATTGCGGAAGAGACCGAGCTCGCTGAAGCGTTTGAGGCGAATAAGGCCGAAGCTCAGTTCAAGGGAATGGAAGTGTCCAATAAGGGCAAAGTGTTCGACCTTATTGTGCCCATTCTCGTTTTGATTGTGTTCTCCATTTGGGGCATGCTCTATATCGGCGGTTTCTTCGAGGGCGTCGAATTTGCGGCTGCCGTTGGCGAGAATCCCGTTGCTGGCTTGTGTATTGGCTCGTTCGTGGCGCTGGTTGTGGCTGCTGCCATGTACCTGCCTCGCGGCTTGTGCACGCTCCAGGGTTATATGGAAGGCGTTGCCGAAGGCGTGCGCTCCATGGTTGGGGCCATTATGATTCTCGTGCTTGCCTGGTCGCTCGGCGGCGTGTGCCGCTATATGATCGGCACGGGACCGTTCGTCAGCGGTTTCCTGAATGGATTGGGCATTAGCCTTACTCTGCTGCCGTTCGCCATTTTCCTGGTTGCGGCATTCATCGGCTTTTCTATGGGCACGAGCTGGGGCACCATTGCTCTCATCCTGCCCATCGTAGTTGGCGTGTTTGACCCGAGCGACCCGCTGTTCTTGGTTGCTATCGGTGCGACTCTCGGCGGCGCGGTGTATGGCGACCATATCTCGCCGATTTCCGATACGACGATTCTTTCGTCTGCCGGCGCCGAATGTAATCATATGGCGCACGTGTCGACGCAGATTCCGTACGCATCCATTGTGTTCGTGTCGGGCGCTATTGGTTATGTTCTTGCGGGCATCATGGGCAGCCCCTGGATTCCGTTGGTCGTCACCATTGTGCTGGCGTGCGTCGGCTTCGTCGTGATCGCCAAGGTCATGAACAAGAAAGACGCTGCGGCGTAAGAGCTTGATTCGGAAGAGGCCGGGTTCGCCCGGCCTTTTTCATGTCATCCGTCGAGATTTGCCCGTCATGCGTTTCCGCTTCGGTCAAGTCCTGGCTCGCACGAACAGCACATTCGGTGCTGTTCGGCTCGTGCGGAATCTATCGGAAACGCATGACGGGCGAATCTCATAGAGGGTTTTTATGCCTGCCGGTAGTCGATTCCGTCGAAGTAGCTGCGGAAATCTACGTGGCGGCTGCTGTGGGGGCAGATGAATTTATGGGCGGCTAGGAAATACTCGTCGGTCATTGCGGCGAGATAGTCGACGACGATTTGGTGCGGCTCTTCTTTTCGGTAGGGCGCATCGTCGTCGTAAAGGCGGCGCTGGTGTTCGATCTTTTCGATGTGATGCTTGAAGAGCGGGGAGCTTTCGTTGTTTGCCTTCAGGTCGCAAAGCAGTTGTTCGTAGAGCTCCTCGAACATGGGACGAATTTCTTCTTCGTAAATATCGCCCTGATCGCCGGCCAAATAGATGCGTTCGTAGTTTTCGGCTTTTGCGGTTTTGAGCGCTGCGAAGGCGTCATCGCTCATCTCGATATGGTCGCGAAGGTAACTATGTTCGACGATATCGACGGTGAGGTTGTTGATGATTTCCGCATTCATGACCCCCATGGGGCCGGCGGTGAAGTGCTTGTCCGATTCGAGTGCGCCAACGCCCATGGCGTCTTGGCGATCTTTGCCCACATACGCAATCATGTCGGAAATGCGCACCACGCAGCCCTCGAGCGTTGCTGGACGCAAGTGTCCGATGGCCGATTCGTTGGTATAGCACGCTTCCATATGGGCATCGAAATCGTCGAAGGAATGCGTGGCGCCCAAATAGAACGTTTTCTGGCTGCTCTCGCCATTGTGACACAATACTCCGTCGAGCGTTTGTAGGCTTACGTTGCGAGCGTACAGATGGTCGAGCACCCGTGCGCTGTGGACGTTATGGTTGAAATAGCGCCCTGTGTCGGCATAGTAAAGGTCGTTCAGGATATGTTCGCCCGCATGTCCGAAGGGCGTGTGTCCCAGATCGTGACCGAGGGCAATGGCTTCCGTGAGGTCTTCGTTCAGGCGCAGCATGCGTGCGATGGTGCGCGCGGTGCGGGCGACGAGTTGCACGTGCAGGCCGCGTCGTGAGATGTCGTCATTGCGCACGAAGCTGAACACCTGGGTTTTGCCCGCATACCGGTTATAGGGCGGAACGTTGAGGATCTTATCGATGTCTCGACAGAACGGGGGGCGGTGCAGCCGTTGTGACATGTCTCGCTTGGGGTTGCGCCGTATAACGTCTTCGTTCTTGCAACGATAGGGGTTGGAAATGCCTTTATCGGTATCGCCATTCCACCGGTCGATGAACTCGGAAGAGAAGTTGTTGTAGGCCATGGCTGCTCCTTGGCTGCGTTTCGAAAGTCGATATGCCGAGTATACGACATCGGTGCGTGCCGGCTGCAGGGAAGCGAAAAGGGCTTCGCATGTGCGATTTCGGTCATTCATAGGCGGGCGCTTTTAATTGGGCGGTCGTGCTTGTCAACCTTCTATGCTTCCTTGAAACCTTTTTGAAAAAATTGTTCCACTGTAGCGTGCGATAGTGATATAGTCTCCGTCAGCACCTTGAGGGATTGAGGTTAGCCTTTTTCCTCTCTCTTGTCGCTCTTCTCAATCCTCCAAGGCCACAAGTGCATAGCGCCACCCCGTCGATACGTCTTGAATCGAAGCTTTCCCGGCCGAGACTGGACGCGTTAGGGGCCTCTGGAGAATCCCAATCATTTGGGTGCCGAAGGGGCAAGCGCCGCGAAACCCATGATCGCGCGGCGTGAAACTCTCAGGCAAAAGGACAGAGCAGCTTCGCAGCTTGTTGCAGGTATTCGTGCATGCGCATCCCCGCAACAGCTCTTCTTCTGTTTATCTCCTTATACTCACAGGCTCCTTCGCTTTCTGAAAGCGTATCGCGCGCGGCGTTAGATAGTCGGTCGTTTCGCGATGCGGAATGAAGAAAGGAAGAGTTGTGGAACAGTTTTTCGCCACGGTGAACAGCATTTTGGTCGCCATCGACGATTTTATTTGGGGCGTGCCGCTGATGGTTCTCATTTTGGCCGGCGGCATTCTTCTGACCGTGCGCCTGCGCGGCCTGCAGTTTACTAAGTTGCCCCGCGCGCTTCGCTACATGATGAAGAACGAAAAGGGCGAAGACGCCCATGGCGAGGTATCGAGCTTCGGCGCGCTGTGCACGGCGCTTTCGGCCACCATCGGCACGGGCAACATCGTGGGCGTTGCCACGGCTATCGTTGCCGGTGGTCCAGGCGCAATGTTCTGGATGTGGCTTGCTGCGTTGTTTGGAATGGCCACGAAGTATTCCGAGGGTCTGCTTGCGGTGAAGTATCGCAGTATCGACGAAGATGGCCACGTGCTCGGTGGTCCGTTCTACTACATCGAACGTGGTATGAAGCAGCGTCTTCCTCAGATTTCCTGGCGTTGGCTCGCAAAGATCTTTGCATTCTTCGGAATGTGCGTTGGTCTGTTCGGTATTGGTACCTTCACTCAGGTGAACTCCATCAACTCTGCTATCACCGGCTTCTTTGATCCGAATATGGCGCATACCGTGAGCCTGTTCGGCATGGAATATTCGCTCGCTACGGTTATCGGATCGCTCGTCGTCGCCATTTTCGTTGGCCTGGTTGTTATTGGCGGCTTGAAGCGTATTTCGGGCGTTGCTCAGAAGATTATTCCTATTATGGTGGTCGTCTATGTGGGCTTCTCTCTGGTGCTCATTGTGGTGAACATCGCCGCCCTGCCCGATGCGCTGGTCACGATTGTCGAGAGCGCGTTTGGCCTGCGTGCCGCTGCTGGTGGCGCTCTGGGTGCGATTATCATTGCTATGCAAAAGGGTATCGCGCGCGGTATTTTCTCTAATGAGGCCGGTCTTGGTTCTGCTCCTATTGCTGCTGCCGCTGCTCAGACCAAAGAGCCCGTGCGTCAGGGCCTCGTGTCCATGACGGGCACCTTCCTGGACACGATCGTCGTGTGCTCCATGACTGGTTTGGCTCTCGTGATGACGGGCGCATATCAGATTCCGGACCTTGAGGGAGCGGCTGTTACCACTGCTGCATTCCAGACTGGCTTGCCGTTCATTCCCGGCGAGGCCGTGAGCTTCGTGCTTATGATTTGCTTGGCTTTGTTCGGTTTCACCACTATTCTCGGTTGGGACTACTATGGAGAGCGTTGCCTCGAGTATTTCAGCAACGGTTCGAAGAAGGCCGTGAAGGCGTATCGCTGGGCGTATATCGCCTGCGTGTTTGCTGGTCCGTACATGACCGTTGCCGCTGTGTGGACCATTGCCGACATCTTCAACGCGTGCATGGCCATTCCGAACATGATTGCCCTGATCGTGCTTTCGGGCGTGGTTGTTCGCGAGACCAAGGACTTCTTCAAGCGTCTTGAGGAAGCGAACGGCGATGAGGAGACTATGGTTCCGTATAAGGCGCAGTAAGAATCGATTTGCCCGATGGAAGCGGGTGGCGGTGAGCTGATTGGCTTCATTTGAAGTTGCGGCTCGCCGCCGCCCGCTCGTTTGAAGAAACTTAGAGCCAAGGGCGCTTTCGCTGTTTGCAGCTTTATAATATCCCCCATGAACCGACGCGCCTTCGGGCGCGTTCTTGTTGTTTGCGGAAAGACGGGAACCAAACGTGGTCGACCAGGAGAAAATCCAACAGGCTGTTCGCCTTTTGCTCGAGGGCATGGGGGAAGATGTTGAGCGCGAAGGGCTGCTTGAGACGCCTCAGCGCGTGGGGCGCATGTATGCTGAAATATGTCGAGGCATGGACGAGTCGGCATCGGAGCATTTGTCCACGACGTTTTCCATCAACTCCGACGATATGGTCGTCGAGCGCGATATTCAGTTCTACTCGCTGTGCGAGCACCACTTGCTTCCGTTTTATGGCAAGGTGCATCTTGCCTATATCCCCAACGGCCGCGTGACGGGGCTCTCGAAGCTCGCGCGCACGGTTGAGGTGTTCTCTCGACGCCTGCAGCTGCAGGAGCGATTGACTTCGCAAATCGCCGATGCGCTTATGGATGATTTGGGCGCGAAGGGCGCTATTGTCATGGTCGAGGGCGAGCACATGTGCATGTCGATGCGCGGTGTGAGCAAGCCGGGCGCTTCGACCGCAACGCTTGCAAAGCGTGGTGTTTTCGAAGGCAATCAAGCGCTGGTTGATGAATTCTTCCGCTTGATTGGAAAATAGTCCGAGTGCATAGACTATCGATGAGCCTTGCTTTTTTGCGAGGCTTATTATTTTGATTGACCGAATGTAGGACCGGGGAGGCGAGTATGGCGAAGCCCGATAAAACCGAACGATTCAAAGTGACCGAACGCGAGGCCGGAACGGGGCGCGTTGTGCACGAAATGCAGGGCGACGCTCCGGTCTTGTCGGCGGCAAGCCCGTCTGACGGCGCGAAACTTGAAGGCTTCGAGGGGCCGGTTAACCCCCTTGCGGTCGACCCTCATATTCCTGCGACTTCTGTGCCCGCAACGGGCGGCGGAGTTTCCGCCGCCGAGGTTTTGCCGACGGGTGCGTCGCCTCTTGGAGCAGCATCGCCGAAGACCGCATCGATGATTGCGCGCGAGCAGGAGCTCGAGTTGCGCGGTATTTGCGGAAATGACCAGGTCATGCCTGCGGTCGATGCAATTCGCCGCCATCCCGATTTCGTCGATCATATGAAGTGCATCCATCGTGCCGAATTGAGCCGCGAGTTTTGTTGCCACGGGATTGACCACCTGCTCGACGTGGCACGCATCGCGTATATTCGCGTGCTTGAGCGCAAAATGCCTTTCCGAAAAGAAACGGTCTATGCAGCAGCCTTGCTTCACGATTTGGGCAAAGCTGAGCAGTATGAGCACGGTGAGCCCCATGAGGTTGCGGGAGCTCGTGTTGCGACGAATATCTTGATGGATATCGATGGTTTTTCGGCGCTTGAAAAAACGGCCATCGTTGCTGCGGTGGCGCAGCACCGCTGCTTCGCCGATGATGCCTCGCCGTTAGGCAAGCTGCTCTATGAGGCCGACAAGGTTTCTCGTCCGTGTTACGCGTGCGTAGCGCGCGAGCGATGCGATTGGCTGCCCGAAAAAATGAACGTTGGTATTAAAATTTAGGTTGAACAGGGGATACGATGGATGAAATTCGCATCGTCGATTTAGAGGTATTCGCGAACCATGGCGTGTTTCCAGAGGAAAACGCGCTGGGGCAGAAATTCATCGTGAGCCTTGCGTTGCGTGGTGACTTTTCAACGGCATGCGCAAGCGACACCTTGGGCGATTCCGTCGATTATGGCGCCGTATGCCACCTGGTCGATTCTGTATTGAGGTCGTCGACGTTCAAGCTTATTGAGCGTGCGGCCCAGGCTGTCTCCGATGCGATTCTGGAAAAATTTCCTCTTGTTTCGGTCGTCGATGTCGAGCTCAAAAAACCTTGGGCGCCCATTGGGCTTCCCGTTGCTTATGCTTCAGTGAAGATAACGCGTACGCGATAGGGCGCACTTTTATTGAAAACCTACGGGCGCCTCGCCGACTTTTGTTTGCAAGGGTTTTGCGCGGATAGTAAAAAAGAGGCGTAGGGGGGGCTTAGCGCTTCTCGGCTCCAGTGGAGGCATCTTTTTTTGGCCTGGGAAATATTTCGCTTATCACGATGGCGCAGAAGATGAGCGCAAAACCGGCGAGCAGCATCCAGGTGAGCTCTTCGCCATAGAGCAGCACTGAAAATACCACGCCAAACACGCTTTCAAGCGAGAGCAAAAGCGATGCTTGCGCAGGGGGAATTTTCGCTTGCGCCACATTTTGGAATACCATGGCCAAGCACGATGCGAAGATCACGAGATATCCGAGTTGCGCCCAGAAATCGAGGCCAAGCAACGAGAAGGCGGGCGTAGGTTCGCAGAGGGCTCCAATTGCGATGCCGCACAGGCCGCTTGTGCCGATTTGCACGATTGTGATGGTCATGATGTCGCGACGGTCGGCGAAAACGGGCACCATAACCATATGCAGCGCGAAGAACATGGCTGAGAGCAGGGTCATCGCATCGCCCCAGCGCATAGAGAACGTGAAATCGCCGCCGAGCGAAACGAACCCGACGCCCGCAATGCACATGACGGCGGCTACCAGGTTGAATACCGTGGGGCGACGCTTCGCCACAATCCAGTAAAGAAAAGGCACCATGACGCAATACGTCGCAGTAAGAAATGCGTTGCGGCCGGGGGTCGTATCGGTGATGCCGATAGTTTGAATCCAGAAGCCCAAAAACGAGAGCACGCCAAGCGCGACGCCTGCAAAAAGATGGCTCGTATTGAGGTTCGCATGCAGCGTTTCATGGAACACCACGGCCAGAATTGCCGCGGTGGCGACGAAGCGCATGCCCATAAGCCACGCGGGCGATACGGCATCGACGGCGTCTTTTACGACAACGAAGCTGAAGCCCCAAATAATGGTGGCTGCAATAATGAGCAACTTGTAGAACAGGGAGGGGGGTTCTTTTTTCATTGGAGTTCTTTCGTGATCTTTGCTGCGGCGACGCCTCGTTTTCTTTGCCTATTGTACGAGTTGCGACGTTAATTTGGCAGGAAGTGCGTCCAGGGGGCCCTTATGCAGGAACCTTGGGCACTAAAATGATGGCGCGGAATGGCGTGAGCTGGCATTTTGTTTTATACAAGCTTGTTTTGCCTTTGGCTTTCGACGAAAGAGGGCCCCTTGGGTGCAATTCCTGCCAATGCGCGCGGCTTCATATGCAACGAGGCCCCATTGCGACGTTTTCTGCCGTGAATTACTGCGAACTTCCTTTCTTTAGGGGGAAGGTTTCGCTTACCGCGATGCCAAAGGCGATGAGTGCGAAGCCGATGATTGCCGTGATGGTAAGCGTGTCGCCAAAGAAAAGCACGGCAAATGTCACGCCGAACAGGCTCTCGGTCGACAGCAGCAGGGCGGCGGGCGCCGCGGGAACGTGCTTGATGCCGATATTCTGGAAGCAGAGCGCACCGCACGAAGCGAATACCACGAGATACACCATGCCTGCGAACACCGAGGGGTCGGCAAATGTGGTTAAGTTCGGTGTGCCTTCCGTTGCTGCTCCCCATGCCACGCCAATGAGGCCTGCGACGATGAATTGGATCGCGGAAAGCACGAGCGCATCGCGCCCATCGGAGAGTCGCGCCGATACCGCCATATGCAAACCAAGGAAGAAGGCCGATGCGAGCATGATTGCTTCACCGATGCCGAATGTGAACGAGATCTCGTCTGCTCCGGAAAACGAGATGAAGCCAATGCCGGCAAGGGCGAGCAATGCCGCGGCGATGTTGTAGTGCGTGGGGCGCTGCTTCGAGATAGCCCACGCGATGAAGGGCACCATGATGGAATATGTGCCCGTAAGGAACGTTCCCTTCGATGCTGTGGTGAACTGAAGGCCCGATGTGTTGAGCAAGTATGCTGGCGCGAGCACGAGGCCGATTATTGCGCCGGCGATAAGCGTTTCCCGATTGAGACATCGCGCAACTCGTTTATGGAAAACGGCGACGAGCAGAATGCCCGCGAGGAAAAAGCGAATGCCCATAAGCCAGGCAGGGGGGGAATACCGCCACGGTATCTTTGATAATGCAGGTGCTGAGGCCCCAAATAGCTGCGGCTCCGAGGAGCATGACTTTATATCCCCATGAGGGAAGAGGTGCTGCAGCGGTTGGGGAATTGTTGCCGTTGTGTGTCATGCTTGTTATTGTAGCGGCGCTTGCGCGCCGAATCGAGGGTTGCATATGACGTGAAGTTGAGCATCGCGAACGGCGATGGCGGCTTCGGGTATGGCTTGAGCTTCTTTGTCGAGCAAAGGAGCGCTTCGATCGTTGAGGGCGAGATTGCGTATAAAAAAGGAATGCCCCTCGGTGGGGCATTCCTTGAAGTTGTGGGTTGGCTGCTAGTTCGACGTGTTTCCAGTGTTGGAAGAGTTGCCAGAGTTGTTCGTGGCATCGCCCGCGGAGTTCGATGCTTCCGGAACGACATAGATGGTAATCACGGTGCCGCTGTCGACCTTCTTGCCGGCGGTGATGCTTTGCTTGGCGACCGTTCCCGGGGTGCCTGAACCGGCGGATGCCGTATCGAGCGCGTAGGCGAGGTTGTACGAGAGAAGCGTGTTAATCGCTCCGCTCTGGCTCATGCCGGTGACCGACGGAACGGTGACCTTGTTCTTCTCGGGGTCTTGACCCTGGGATACGGTAATGGTCACGGTGCCGCCCTTTTCAAGCTTGCCGCCGTTGGGGCTTTGCGACATGACGATGCCTTCGCCGTATTTATCGCTGTAGTCGCCCGTTTCGACCTGCACGGTGAACCCGGCGCTTTCCAACTGGGCTTTTGCGCTTGCCTGGTCGGACCCGACTACGTTAGGCACCGACGTGTCTTCGGGGCCCGTGGAAATCCAATATTTGACCGTGGTGCCCTCGTCGACTTCCTTGCCTGCGGCAGGGTCTTGCCTGCTCACGGTGTCTTTATCAGCGTCGGATGCCTCGTTGCCGGCGTATTGGGCCTTCAGGCCAGCGTCTTTCAGCGCCTTTTCGGCCTGTTCGGATGTCATGCCCGAGAGGTTGGGAATGGAGCCCTTCTTTACGCCCTTCGAAATGACGATGTTGATCTTACCGCCCTTCTCGAGGTCGCTATCGGCTTCGGGGTCTTGCTTGCATACGCGGCCTGCTACGGTTTCGGCGTCGTAGTCTTCCGTGACAGTGCCTACGGTGTAGCCGGCTTTTTCAATGGTTTGAACGGCGGCTTCCTGGGTTTGGCCAATCACGTTGGGAACCTTGTCGCCCCCGCCGAGACCTCCCGTTATCGCGAACGCGAGCGCGGCGATAACGGCGATTGCCGCGATGGCCGCGACGGCGATAAGGGGGCCGCGTTTCTTGCTCTTCGCCTTGCCCATGTCGATATCGTTGCCGCCGCGGTATGAGTTCGTTTTCATTCCCGCGTCGCTGCCGATGGGCTGCATAACGGCGGTGCCGCCCGCTTCGCTTGCCATGCCGGGCACGCTGCCCATGACCGATGTAGGAGCGCTTGCGAAGCCGCCCGCCGCACCGGAGATGTTCACGGGGCGTCCCATGAGGAAGTCGTCGAGCGCCTGCTTCATGTCGCGCGCCGTTTGGAAGCGGTTGTAGGGGTTTTTGTCCATCGCCTTCAAGATAATGGCTTCGAGGTCGGGCGAAATGTCGGGCTTGACCTGCGAAGGGGGCAGGGGCTCTTCCTGAACTTGCTTCATGGCGACGCTTACGGCATCGGGGCCGTCGAAGGGAAGCTGGCCCGTGGCGGCTTCATAGAGCACGCAGCCGAGCGAGTACATGTCAGAGGCGCCGGTGAGCTCTTTGCCCTGGGCCTGCTCAGGCGAAATGTAGTGCGCCGTGCCAAGCACGCTGCTCGTTTGCGATTTCACGGAGTTTTTCGCGCGCGCGATACCGAAGTCCATGACCTTCACGTTGCCGTCGGGCTGGACCATGATGTTTTGCGGCTTCACGTCGCGGTGGATGATGTCTTGGTTATGCGCGACGGAAAGCGCTTGGCACACTTGGCTGCCGATCTCGGCGACCTTGCGCTGATTGATGGCGCCACGCTGCAGAATGGCGCTCTTCAAATCGGTGCCACGCACGTATTCCATGACGATGAAGTATGTGCCATCGTCATGGCCCCAGTCGTACACGTTTACGATGTAGGGGCTCTGCAGGTTGGCCGCCGATGCGGCTTCCTGTTTGAAGCGCGCTGCAAATTCAGGGTCGGCTGCGTATTGCGGCAGCATCACCTTCACCGCGACAATGCGGCCGAGCGTTTGGTCCTGGGCCTTGTAGACCTCGGCCATGCCGCCAATGCCGATGCGCTCGGTGATGCGGTATCGGCCGTTGAATACTCTGCCTATCACGTTTCTCTCCTCACCTTCCGCCGCCGCGGATGGACCTATGGTTAAGCGCTTTCTGGCTGGTGCGTTTTCCTGGTTCGATTGCCGAGCGCTTTCTTTCGTTAAATACCTCATTCTATTCCAACTACAGCAGGCCTTGCGCCTGAAGTGCCGAAGTTAACACCTTCTGCGCACGCACGCTCGCCAGGCCCGATTCGTCGGTGCCATGCACGCCTTCTTCGATGAGCACAGCGACGGCGACCGAGGGGTTGTCGGACGGTGCGAAGCCTACGAACCAGCTGTCGTTGTATTCCTTGTTCGTTTCGGCCGTGCCGGTTTTGCCGGCGACCTGCACGTTTTGGATTTTTGCTCCCGCGCCGGTGCCGTTGTTCACGACGCCTTCCATCATTTCAGTGATGGTTTTCGCGGAAGAGCTCGACATGACGCTGCCGAGGCTCTTCGGAGTTGCGCTGAAGGAGCGCTCGCCTTGGGCGTTGTAGACGCCTTCAACGAAGTATGGCTTCTCGAGCACGCCGTCGTTGGCAATCGCCGAGGCGACCATCGCCATTTGCAGCACGGTGGCCTGCGGGCCTGCGGGGCTTGCGTGCTCGCCTACCGGCTGGCCGCATGCCGCCCACGCGGTTTCCCACGTGGTCATCTCGTCGGGGTCGGGCATGAGGCTTGCCGTGGTGGGGATGTCGGTGTCAATGGCGCTGCCGAAGCCGAATTTCTGCGCGGTTTTCACGAGCAGGTCGCTGCCGACTTCCTCACCGAACTGGCCGAATGCTGTATTCGACGAAACGGCGAGAGCCTGGGCGAGCGTGATGGCGCCATAGCCAATGTCGTCGGCGTTGGTGACCGATGCGTTGCCGATGGTCATTTGCGCAGGCGCGTCGACGGTGGTGGAAGGCGTGGCGAGGTTGCCCTCGATAAGCGCAGTAAGCGTGACGAGCTTGAATGTGGAGCCCGGCGCATACACGGCGCTCGTGGCGCGGTTGATGAGCGCGCCATTCGTGGTGTCGGTTCCGCTTGCGGCCTGGGTCAATATGTCGTCGACGTCGTTGATGTCGTAGGTGGGCGAGCTCGCGCAGGCGAGCACCGCGCCCGTTTTCGGGTTCATGACCACGACGGCGCCCTTGTAGCCCTCGAGCACCGATTCGGCGGTTTTCTGAATCTCGGAATTGATCGTGAGGCGCACGTCGTTGCCGGGCGTCTCGATTCCCGCCATGCTGTTCACTACGTCGGTCCAGCTTGCGAAGCTCGAATCGCCTTTCAGCGCGTTGTTCTGCGAGGCCTCGATGCCTGATGCGCCGTAAACCTGCGAGTAGTATCCCACCAGGTGAGCTGCGAGCGAACCCTGCGGATATTCGCGCGTGTATCCGCCATCGTCTGCCTGCACGCTGTCGGCCAACACGACGCCATCGTATGTGGAGATGGAGCCGCGTTCGGTGCGCGCTTCCTTATAGAGCGTGTGGTTGTTGCCGGGGTAGCTCTGATACTCGTCGGCCATAAACACCATAACGTAGGTGAGGTTCGCTACAAGCGCCGCGAACATGAGCGCGAACGCGAGCGCGGTATTGGTGAGACGTTTGCCCAGGGCAACGCGGCCGAGCACGCCCGTTTCTGCGGGGCGGCCGTGCGAGCCGTGCGCGCCAATGGGAGCCATGCGGCTCGTTCCGTCGCGAACTTCCGAGTTGATGCCGGTGCCCTCGTCGCCGCATCGCAGCAAAAGGCCAATGCCAATGAAGCTTGCGAGCAGGGAAGATCCGCCTTGGCTAATGAAAGGCAGGGTAAGGCCTGTAAGCGGAATGAGTCGCGTAACGCCGCCCACGATGATGAACGCCTGAAGCACGATGGTCACAGTGCAGCCTACGGCCATCATGGCCGACACGTCGCTTTTCGCGCGAGCCGCGGTCGCGAAACCGCGAATGCACAGACTCAAATACAAAAGCAACACGGCGGCTCCGCCGAGCAAGCCCGTTTCTTCGGCGATGGCGGCGAAGATGAAGTCGGACTCAACGACGGGGATGTTTTCGGCGAGGCCGTTGCCGATGCCTACGCCCACCATGCCGCCATCGGCCAGGGAATAGAGCGTTTGGCACAGCTGATAGCCATTGCCCGATGCGTCAGAGAACGGGTCGAGCCAGGTGTTCACGCGAATTTGCACGTGGCCGAAGAACTGGTACAAAAACACGCAGCCAATGGCGGCAAGGCCGAAGCCCACCACTAAATAGAGCTTCTTTCCGCTCGCGATATAAAGCATGACCAGGAACAGCACGAAGCATACAAGCGCGCTTCCCAAATCTTTCTCGAACACGACGATGATGAACGAAATCGCCCACATCACGAGCAGTGGCGCAAGCGTTCCCAGGTCGGGAACGCGGAAGCGGCCAACGCGCACGGTGAAAATGGAGAGCATCTCGCGGTTTTGCGCCAAATATGACGCCAAGAAGATGACGATGCAGATTTTCGCGATTTCGCCCGGCTGGAAGCTGAAAGGACCAAGCTTCAGCCAAATGCGGCTGCCGAGGATTTCCTGGCCGAGGCCGGGAATCATGGGGGAGAGCAGCAAAATGATGCCCAACACCATGAACGTATATTTGTATTGTGAGAGACGGTCGATGTTGCGCACGACCGCCAGAGTGATCACCATGCACGCGATGCCGACGAACAGCCAGATGATCTGGCTTACCGCCAAATCGGGTGCGAGGCGCGTGACGAATGCGATGCCGATGCCGGAAAGGCCGAATGTGATGGGCAAAATGGCCGGATCGGCGTTTTTCGCAAGGAAGCGGGTGGCGATGTGCGCCACCACAAACGCGGCAAACAGGCCGAGGGGCGCGGTGAGCGATTCGAGAGAAAGCGCCGTGCCTTGCTGAACGAGCACCATGGCGAACAGCAGCACAACGAACGGCGCCGCCAAGCACAAAAGCAGCAGTTCGGTATTGCGACGGCTCATTATTTGTCACCACCCTTTCCCTCATTGGCGTCGTCCTGCGTTTTTTCGGAAGTCGCTTGCGATTTCCACGTGCTCACGAGCGAATCGGCGTCGGCTACGGAATCGACGCGCATGCCGCCGTTTTCGGTGAGCCTATCGATGGTGTTTTGCGGAAGGTCCAAATCGTTCGTTTTCACGCCGGTTTTATGATCGAGCGTGTAGGTTTGGATGCCGAATACCTCGCCCGGCAGGCCGCGGTTCACGACAATCTCGTTATTCGAATCGACGGTAAGAAACGCCACGTGGTTCAAATAGGCATACGAGCCGAAGGCGGTTGCAGCGAGCACGGCAAGAAGCGCAAGCGCGCCGATAATGGCGCCCGTTCGGCTGCGGAACCGCGCTTTTTTCACGCGGGTCTCTTCGTCGCCTTTCACATCGATTACGACGGCGGTCACGTTGTCGTAACCGCCTGCCTTAATCGCCTCGTTTACCAGGATGTTCGCGCAAAGCTGCGGGTCGCAACGACGCACAAGCACGCTTTGAATGACGTCGTCTTCAATCATCGACGAAAGGCCGTCCGAACACAAAAGCAGCCTGTCGCCGCCTTCGAGCGTCATCTCGTAAATATCGGGAAGGGTTCGTGGATCGCTGCCAAGCGCTCGGGTGATGACGCTGCGCTGGGGATGCACGCGGGCCTGTTCTTCGGTGATTTCGCCCGCTTCAACCATGTCGGCCACGAGCGAGTGGTCGCGCGTGATGCGCTGAAGGTTGCCGCGATGCAGCAGGTAGGCGCGCGAATCGCCAACCTGTGCCACCACGAGGCGAACTCCGTCGAGCACTGCGGCGGTCATGGTGGTTCCCATGCCTTGTTTGCCGCGCCCGTCGACCGCGGCGCGAATAACCGCGCGATTCGCTTCGACCACGGCGCGCGCAAGCGCATCGCCGTCGGCGGTGTCGGGTGCGTTTTCGACAAGCGTTTGGATGGCGATTTCGCTGGCGACCTCACCTGCCGCATGGCCGCCCATGCCGTCGGCGACGGCGAATACGGGCGGGGCCACGGTCAGGCTGTCTTCGTTGTGGTCGCGAACCAGGCCGACGTCGGTACGAGAACCGTATTCGGGGAAATCGACCTTGGCGTGGCGGCCGCGGCGCTGGGCCTTCTTTGCGGCGGCCATTATTCGTACCTCACTCGCATGGTGACGTCGCCGATATTGACCACATCGCCGCTCTTGAGCGCGACAGGTTCGGCGATGCGCTGGCCGTTTACGGCAGTGCCGTTCGTTGAACCCAAGTCTTCAACGAACAGGTTTTGGCCCATGATGGAAAAACGCGCGTGGCGCGCGGAAACGTAGCTCGCGCCAATCACGATGTCGGCGCCAGGCGAGCGACCCACGATAACGGGGCCGCGTACGGGCATTTTCACGCCGCGCAGCTCTTTGGGCCCGCGTTCTACCGACACCTCCCAGGCCTTTTCACGTTTGCGCTGGCCTTTCACCAGGCCAATTCCTGTTTTCATGATGGCGAACAGGAAGAGATACAAAAGCGCGACGAACAGAAGACGGCCAACTAAAAGGACGATGTCGATCACGGAAGGGCTCCTAACGCAGTGAGAAGATGAAATCGGTGATGCCGAGCGTGATGCGGTCGCCGTCGGACAGGCCGCGTCGCGTGACGGGCGCGCCGTTGACGAGCGTGCCGTTGGTGGAGCCAAGGTCGGTAATGACCCAGACGCCCTGCGGTTCGAATTCGATTTGCGCGTGCTGGCGCGAAGCATTCAGATCGTTCACGACGATGTCGTTGCCCGTTTCGCGGCCGAGGAGCACGCGGTTGGTGGCAAGGTCGTAGGAGCGATTCGATGCGACGTCGATGAGACGCGCGCGAACGGCATTGGCATTGGGGATTTGGTTTGCCTGCGCGGCACCCGCAGTGAACGCGACGGTTCCGGGAACGCCCGCATAAGCGGCATTGCCCGGCATGCCAGGCGTGCCACCTGCGGCTTCGGCGACGTGGGCGACATCGGGGAATGCGCCAGCTCCGCCTGCGGGGTAGGTCGCGGGGAATGCGCCGGGGAACGCGGGGGCCTGCTCAGGCAAAATGACCGGTTCGGGCGCGGGGGGCTGCGGAATGCTCTGCGCGAACGATTGGGCGGCCTGGGTTCCGGCGGCAGCCGGTTGTGCGACGTGCTGCTGATTGGCGTAGGCAGGAGCTTCGGGCTCAATCACGGGCGGCACGTTGACCGGCGCATGGGGGTCGCTGAAGTTCTCGCTGTTGAACGTGTATTCGCCGTAGTTGGCGTCGTAATCGATTTCGTCTTCGTTGACCTGGGGCAGCGGCGGCTTTGCGACGGGTTGCTGGGCTGCGCCGTATGCCGCGCTTGCTGCGGCGCCGTATCCGGGCGCCTGACCGAAAGCCGCATTTCGATTGGGCTGCGCGTAGGCGGGTTGTTGGGGCTGAGCTTGCGGTCGCTGACGGTATGCGGGTTGCTGCTGGGGTTGCTGCGCGTAGCCTCGGCCACCGGCGGGAGCCATGCCGTAGCGCTGCATTTCCTCATCGCGCAGTTGTGCGATGATGGGTGCGCTCACCACTTCGGCGATCACGTCGAATTTTCCGTGCTTCAGGCTCTCGTCCACGATGAAGCGCACGAGCGGCTTGCAATCCAGGGCCAGACCTTCGGAAGACGCTGCCGATTCGAGGCGCGTTTCGGTTTCGCCCGCAAGCGTGGGATAAAAGCCGAAGAGACGCTGGTCGTCGTCGGCGTTCACGAGCACGGTGTAGAGCGTGGGGGCGAATTCGCGGCCCGCACTCACCATTTTCTCGCGGCGCATTTGCTTTTCAGCCTTCTTCATTATTTGGACGGGCGAGATGGGGGCGTTGTTCATTTTCCCCGCTGCACCCTCGAAGGTATCTTCCATTTTGCCTTCGAATTTCGAGAAGAATCCCATGGGCGACTCAAGCCTTTCTGCGGTTTTAGTACGTGAGCTTAAAAAAGATATAATAGCCAACCATTAAAACAGAAAGGCCATGTGGCGTGCAAAATCTCATCTTGAACAGATATAGGCCGCTCGAGGAAGCGGGCGCGGGCGGTTTCGCGACGGTGCTTGCGGCGTGGGATACGCGCATCCAGCGACGCGTGGCTATTAAGTGCCTGCGCCTTGACGGCTATGCGTCGTCCGCTGATGCGCGCTCGCCGCGCGAGATTCCCGGGCTCGATGAGGCGCGTACGGCTGCCATGCTGTCCGATTCGCACATCGTGGGCGTGTACGACTTCGACGCATCGGGTGCCCAGGCGTATTTGATCATGGAGTACATGGATGGCATCACGCTCACCGAGCTCATGCGCGAGGAAGGTGCGCTGTCGCTCGATGTGGCGACGTGTGTGTTCGAGGCCGTGGCCGGCGCGCTCGAAACGGCGCATGAAAACCAGGTGCTTCACCTCGATATCAAGCCCGATAACGTTTTGATCAACCGGCAAGGCCAGGTCAAAGTGGCCGATTTTGGCCTGTCACAGTTGTCGCATGCGGCGGGGTATGGCAGAGCGGCGGGTGGAACCATTGGGTATATGCCGCTCGAGCAAATGCGTCTTGAAGCATGCGACGCGCGCACCGATGAGTGGGCGCTTGCCGCGCTTACCTATGAAATGCTCGTGGGCGAAAATCCATTTCGGGCGCCTGGCCTCGATGCTGCCGAACGTGCCATTGAGCAGGCGGAAGTGTTTGTGCCGTCTATGGTGCGCGGCGATTTGAACGAGGAGGTCGACGAGGCGCTGTTTGGTGCGCTTGCAATCGATCGCGACGACCGATTCGATTCGGTCGAGCTGTTCGCCGACGCCATGCTGCCGCATATGGGTGACGCGCGGCGAGGCGCGCGTGAGCTTGCGGTGTTGGTGGGCGAGGCGTGCGACGATGGTGCCGATTGCGACGAAGGGCACGGCGCGGCGTCGGCCTTCTTGCCAGGGCGCGGCGGGTCGTATGCGGGCTTGAGCGTGATTGACCGCATGGCACCGCGCACGAAAGCGCTGGTCGCGCGTTTATGGGCGGCTGTCGTATGCGGGTTTGCCGCGTTCGAAGCGGCTGCGAACATTCCCGCGTGCATGACGATTGCCGGGCGCATGGAGCCGGCGTTTTGGGGTGTGGTGGGCGTCGCCGTTGCGGCGGCGCTCGCGTGGTCTGGAGCTGGCGCGGCGTTTGCGGTGGGCGCGCTCGTGGTGGCGCTCGCGCTTTCTGGGTCGCCGTTTTTGGCGCTCGCGCTCGCGCTTGCGGGCGTAGCGTGGCTTGTACTCGGCGGCGCGCGACATCATGCGTGCGCGAATGTGGGCATAACGGCTGTTCTGGCGGGCGCGTTCGGCTTCGCGCCCGTGGTGCCGCTGCTCGCGGGGTATTTCCTGAACGTGAAGCATGCTGTTGCAGCTACAGCGTTTGCCGTGGTTTCGGCGTTTTGCCTGGCATGCGCGGGCTCGCTCGATTTGACGGGTTGGAATGTGTTCGCGTTTGGGGCTATGCCGGGCGCGAGCGCTATGGAGGATGCGGCGTTGTCGCTCGTCGCAAGCCCGAACGTGTGGGCCATGGCGGCGTCATGGCTGGTTGCTGCCGTGGTAGGCTCGCTTCTGTGCGCCCGCGGCAACCGTGGCCTTGCGGTCTGCGGCATGCTTGCGGCAACGACGATCTTGGTGCTCGGCGTTATTGCGGCGGCGCGTCTTGGTGGCGCCGATTTCCCCAACGTGGCGCAGCTCGCTCCCGCGTTGGTTGCCGGTATCGCCATGGCCTGCGCTACGGCGGCCGGCGTGCCTTCTCGCGAGTAGCGCTTGTCGGTATTGTCGCCCTTGGCGGCTTTGCTTGTGCGGTTTGCCGCTCGAGACTGTTTTGATGTTGGCGGGGTTCCCTGAAGGATCGTCGCCGAGTTCGTCGAATAGGCATCGGGCCGCTTGCCGCGGGCCCTCGCGCCCCTCATTACGTTATACGCCGTCATTTTCTTGTGGCTCATGTGGCTGGCCCCATGCGGGGCCAGCCGCTTTTTATCCGGTGCTAAAGTTTGGTTCGCTATAAAGGGGGGCTGCGGCTTTTCGCTGCTCGCATTGCATGGAAGGGTGATTGTTGTGCTGGGCGTTTTGATTCTTAACACGGGAACTCCCGATGCTCCAACGCCCGAGGCAATTCGTCCCTACTTGAAGCAATTCCTTTCCGACCGCAACCTCATCAATGTGCCGCGGCTCATTTGGAAGCCGGTGCTCAACTTCTGCATTTTGCCGAATCGTCCGAAGAAAACCGCCGTGCACTATCAGCAGTTTTGGACCGAAGAGGGCAGCCCGTTTTTGCTCACGTCTCTTGTGCAGCGCGACAAGCTTCGCGCCCGCCTGACGGAGCTCATGGGCGAACCCGTCGCGGTCGAACTGGGCATGCGCTACGGAAATCCGTCGACGAAATCGGCCATTGAAGCGCTGCTTGACGCGGGCGTTTCTCGAATTGTGGTCGTGCCGCTCTATCCGCAAGAGACGAAGGCGTGCGCGGGTACGTGCTTGGAGGAATTCGAGCGTGCTTTCGGCGAGGCTATGGCCGAGCGTCCCGAGCGAACGCGACCGGAAGTGCGCACGATTTCGCACTATTGGAATGCGCCGGGCTATCTCGATGCGCTTGCGCAATCGGTGCGCGATGCGTGGTCGTATGAGCCGGGTAAAAAGCTCGTGGTTTCCTTCCACTCCATCCCCGTGAGCTTCCAGGCGGCGGGCGACACTTATCCCGAATCGACCAAGGCTACGGCCGAGGGGCTGGCGTCCAAGTTGGGCATTGCTCCCGAAGATGTGGTGCTCACCTACCAATCGCGCTTTGATTCGCGCAAATGGCTCGGGCCTTTCCTCGAGCCTGAGCTGCGTCGTTTGGCGGCTGAGGGCGCGCACGACGTTGCCGTGGTATGCCCCATTTTCTCGGTTGACTGCATCGAGACTTCGTATGAGGTGGGCATTGAGGCGCGTGGGGAATTCGTCTCGGCAGCGCGCGAAGCGGGCACCGAGGCGCCGAATTTCACCTATATCCCGGCGCTTGGCGCAGCCGATTCGATTATTGGCGTGCTGGCGAATCTCATTATGGCGAAGGGCGCATAAGGCCCCACGCCCCGCGCGCCTTCTTATCGCGCATGGCGTCGCTATTCTTCCTTGTGTGCCATAAAGCGTAGCCTTTGGGTCTTCTTTCTGGATGGTGGGGCTTTCGCTTTCGCGGACGAGCGGGCATGTGCCTCTTCGGTTTCGTCGCGAATGCGAAGTCTCGCCTGCGCGGCGTTTGCGCTATTATCGAACGCCGAAAGTTTCGCGGCGCGTCGGTGCCGCCATTTGTGAAAGGACTCGCCCGCATGCCCCGTTTCATGCCAAATGCAACGCTCGTGTTTTCTGGGCTCGGCTATGCCGCCGATGGCCCATATCTGCTGGTCAATGACGTGTATGGAAAAAAGCAGATGCGCCTGCCCGTTCTGGGCCGCACCTTCACGCTCCGCCATACGCAAAAGCGTTTCTGCATTGGGCCGTTCGATTTGAAAACCTACCAATCGAAGGCGTGCGAAAACAGCGTGGAGCTCATGCCGTTTTCCCAGTACAAAGATGACATGTGCCCGGCCTGTCGCGAAGAGACGGGCTTCAATCCGGCTTTCTACAACGCCGACAGCATTTCGGCCCAGCAGCGCGCTTACAACCTCACGCCGCACTTCGTGTACATGGCGTATTTCTCGCCGCAGCATTTGAAAGTGGGCATTTCGTCGGAAACGCGCGGCATCGAGCGCCTGCTCGAGCAGGGCGCGCGCGTCGCGGGCATTTTGAAGCGTTTCGCAAACGCCGATGAAGCCCGCGCACTCGAGGCTCACTTGTGCGCGCAGGAAGGCATTTACGAAACCATGCGATTGGGCACGAAGGTTCGCCTGCTTAGCGATCCGTTCAAGGCCGATGCCGCCATTGAAACGGTGTACGAAGCGGCTCGCGCTCATGGCGTTGAGCCCGAGGGCGGCGTGCTTGACCTCACGAAATACTACTTCGGCGACGTGGAAGCGGCGCCCGACATCGTGCAGCTGCCCGACGATTCGCCAAGCGATATGGTCGCTGGTCGCTGCGTGGGCATGGTGGGCGGCATTTTGATGCTCGAGCAGGGCGGAAATGTGTTTGCCGCGCCCGTGAAGGAATGGGAATCGTACGAGGTTGAAATCACGGTCGGCGAACTTTTATGTGAATACGAGTACGAACCGCAGCAAATGGGGCTGTTCTAGCGCGGCATAGTTGGCGCCATACGCAAAAAGGCGGCGCCACAACCCCTCCCTCGGTGGCACCGCCCGCATTGGAATCATAGCCGTTTTTTCGGGCAAATTCGCCCAGGCATCGTAAAAAGTCACTGCACGGGCGGTCCCGTTCCGGGTATATCCATTGGTTGCTCTGTCCTATCGCCGCTCGTTTGTGCCCAAATATGGCAAGGGGGCCGCTCATGGCGGTTGGCATGCTAGAATTGCGCCCATGACTACTTTATTAACATCCTTCGCCCACGACACCATGCGCCGCCACAAGAAGGTGCGCGAATATTCCGTGGGCGAAGAAATCGGCAATTCCATTACGCACGGCGTAGGCGCGGCTTTAGCCGTTGCGGCGATTCCCATTAGCATTGTGCGCGCCGTCGGCGATGGCGCAGGCGTGCTTTTGGCCGCAGCGCTCATCTATTCCATCTCTATGCTCATGGAATACTTGGCCTCGACGCTTTACCATGCCCTTGCCGTCGATGGCGCGAAGCGCGTGTTCAAGGTTATCGATCACGCTGCGATTTACCTGTTCATTGCGGGAAGCTATACCCCCTATTGCTTGGTTACGCTTTCTGAATCGGGCGGTATGTACCTGTGCGCGTTCGTGTGGGCGCTCGCGATTATCGGCATGGCTGCCGAGGCGTTCTGGACATTCCGTCCTCGCTGGGTGTCGGTCGTGATTTATTTGATCATGGGCTGGTGCGTAGTGGGATTCTTGCCTGCGCTTGTCGAAAACCTCGCGCCAACCGGCCTTTGGCTGCTCGTCGCCGGCGGCGTTTGCTACAGCATTGGCTGCGTGTTTTATGTGCTGAAGAAAATTCCCTTCATGCATATGGTGTTCCATCTGTGGGTGCTCGCTGGCAGCGTCCTGCAGTTTTTCTCGATATTGTTGTTCGTGCTGTAAGCACACCCGCATGGCTGCGGTGATTTAAGAAAGCGGTGACGTGCCTTTATGGACGCAGGCCCTACGAGTTCGACTCCTTCTTTTGAAGAAAAGCCTTCATCGAAAGGCTTCCTTTCAATGTTTTTCGGCGACAAGCGTCGCCAAGAGGTCTCCGAAGACGAGATTCGCACAATGGTCTCCGACAACGAAGAGCTCGACGACGAAGAAAAGCGCATGATTCATGAGGTCATGGACCTCGGAGACGCTACGGCGGAAGAAGTTATGACTCCGCGCGTCGACATGATTATGGTGGGCTCCGACGAAACGGTGCGCCAGGCTATCGACCGCATGCGCGGCACAGGCTACTCACGCCTGCCCGTGTTCCGCGACGATGACGACGACATCATTGGCATCGTTCGTTATAAAGACCTCATCGACCCTTTGCTCGAAGATAAAGAAGACGACCTTGCGGCCGATTACGTGGCCGAGGTGGGTTTCGTGCCCGAAAGCAAGAGCTTGCTGCCGTTGCTCAACGAGATGCAAACGAATCGTCAACAGATGGTGATAGTCGTTGACGAATACGGTGGCACCGCTGGTTTAATTACCATCGAAGACATCGTCGAGGAGATCGTCGGCGAAATCGTCGATGAAACCGACTTCGAAGATGCCGACATCAAAGCGCTTGGCGCGAGTTCGTGGTGCGTGAAGGGTTCGTGCCCCACAGACGACGCGGCCGAGGCGGGATTCCCCGTGAAGGCGAGCGACGATTACGAAACCGTGGCCGGCTGGCTTATGGACGAATTCGATTGCGTTCCTCAGCTTGGCGATGAATTCGCGAAGGACGGCTTTACGTTCAAGGTGCGCAAGGTGCGCCGCCGTCGCATTTCGGAGCTTTTGGTGACGAAGATAGAGCAGGCTTAAGAGCGCGGCCACGTGCCGCGCGTGGCGAGAAGGAAGGACACGTTGGCGGCAACGAGGAAAATTTATCGCTCCGACGATACGGCCATTGCCGGCGTGTGTTCTGGCGTTGCCGAGGGGCTCGATATGGACCCCGCCACCGTTCGTATTCTCGCCGTGCTGCTCGTTCTTGCTACGTTCGGGCTCTTTACCCTGGTATATGCCACGCTGTGGCTCGTGTTGCCCAAGCATGTGGCGATTTCCCCCGAGACCCTGCCGTGCGACGCGTATGCGGCCGACGGCTCGCCGCGCCCGTGCTTTTCTGAAGATGATTCCCCTTGTGGCATTGGCCCTCATGGCTGGTCGCGTGCGGGCATGTGGATTGGCACCGCGGCGCTTGCGGTGATTACGGCGTTTTCCCTCACGATTATTGCGCCGAAGGTCGAGTGGTGGCAGTTTTTGCCCATCGCCGTTTGCCTCACGGGCGCAGCTCTCATGATAACGCCCTCTCGCAGCATGGCGCGCCTGCGCCGTTTCTCGTTAGGCCTCATGCTCATGTTCTGCGGGCTGACGCTTTTGGCCGTCTCGGTTGGGGTGGTTGGTTTTGAGACGCTTCTATATGGCATTTCCAAGCTATGGCCTGGCCTTTTTGTCGTCATCGGTCTTGTGCTCATTGGAAAAGCCATGCAGGACGATTTGTTCTATTTCGCGGCTGCTGCGTGCTTCGCCGTGCTCTTGGCCGCAGCGACGTTTGGTTTTGCGCCTCCGGCTCCGCTTGAGGTAATCGAGATATCGCCGTCGCCCTTTACACCGCGCGGCATGTTCTAGGAGGCGTATCGTCATGGCTCAAAATTCTTCAGGAAAACGTGGCAATGCTCCGCAGGTCGCCGTCGTTATTGGCGTGGTGCTCATTCTTATTGGCGCATGGAATCTTGTGAACGTGCTTGTTCCGGCCGCCGCGATTTCGAGTTTAATCAACTTCATTCGTCATTTGTGGAATGTCGTGTGGCCCTGCGGCTTGCTTGCTGCCGGCGGGTATTTGCTGTGGGCGACTAAATCTGGAAAGCTGTCGGGCTTTGCTCAGCCTGGCAACCATGAGGCGTTTCGCCGCTCGCGTGCTGACAAGCGCATCTTTGGCGTATGCGGCGGAATCGCGTATTACTTTGGCGTCGACGCTACGGTGGTTCGCATTATCGCGGTTATTCTGCTCGCCGCATTTCCCCCAATGGCCACGGTGGCGTACCTGGTTATTGCTCTTTTTGTGCCGCAGGTGTGAAGCCGCGGGCGCCATTCGCGGCGTGGATTTTGAGCCCTCTCGGTTTCGCGATATAATAGGATAGTTTTCTTGTATTGGCAGATGCGTTTCGCTGGTCAGCACGTACGTGCTTTCTGCCGCGATTCGCCGCATGAGGTTTGGGCGGCGCGCATCTTGAACATTGGAGGCCGAGTGGCTCGTATCGCTGAAAAACGCGGCAATAGGCACGCGTTCGCAGCGGCGTTCATCGCCGTGGCGGTTGTCGCCCTTGTTGCTGCGGGGTTCACGGTCATCACCCTTGAGCCCGCCGTGGCATCCCATGACGTGGACAACTCCACGCTTGGCATCGGCGAGGCACGCAATACCGTTGCCGACGATGAAGCATTCGCTTCTTCCGAAGGCGATTCCAACGCGCAGGAGCGCATTAGCGATTCAAATTCGCTTACGAAAACCGCGTCGCGCACCATCACGGTGAAAGACCCCGATCCGGTTATCGCGCTTGCCGCATATGACGCTCTGAATTCGTCTACCGCCGAGGCCGCGTTGGCCTTGGGAACCACCAATCCGCTGCCCACTGCACCGCGCATTCTCCCTGATGAGTCTGACGGCTGGTCGTACGGCATGGCTTCGGCGTACAGCCGCTCTGACAACGACGACGGTTCGGGCAACTTCTGCACCGATGCCACCGCGTCGGGCCGCCTGCTTTCTGAAAACGAGCTCACGGTGGCCGTTCCCCAGTCGCAGTCGAATTTGCTTGGGCACGCGGTTGCCATTCGCTACGGCGAAACCATCATTGTCGCAACGGTGACCGATACGGGCGGCTTCGAGAAATATGGGCGAGCCCTCGATTTGGCGCCGGGCTGCTGGAAAGCCCTCGGTGCAAGCCAAATCGGCGACTGGGGCGTCAAGCCTGTTTACTACAAATTCCTCTAACGCGCCGTTGACCTCGGCGTAGGCCGAAAGGCAGGAGTATGGCGAATATCATCATCGTTGGCTGCGGGCGTGTTGGCTCTCAGCTTGCAACGCTGCTTTCCCAGGGCGACGGCAACGTGTGCGTCGTTGACCGCAATGCCGCGGCGTTCTCGAATCTCGACCGCAATTTCAATGGCAACACCCTGCAGGGCGTAGGCTTCGACGAGGATGTTCTTGTGCGCGCGGGCGTGGAGGAGGCCGACGTTGTGGCTGCTGTTACGCAGTCGGACAACTCGAACCTCATGGTGATCGAGGTCGCTCGCCGTATTTTCCACGTGCCTCATGTTATCGCGCGACTTTACAACCCCGCGCGCGAGCGAGCCTATATGCAGTTGGGCCTCGACTATGTGTGCGGAACTTCGCTCGTTGCTGAGGAAATCTTCTCGAAAATCATGTCAGGCCACGGAAGCCATCTCGATACGTTCGGCGACTTTGAGGTGCTTCGCTTCTCCATCGACCTGTCTATGACGCCCCGCGGTCGCGTGAAGGTAGGTGACCTTGAACGCAATCATGGCGTTCGCATTATCGCGTTTGAGCGTCGCGACGGCTCCATGAGCTCCATTCCCACGCGCGACAGCGTGCTCTACCATGGCGACAGCGTGTTGGCATGCATTCGCCATGACCTGCTGAATTCGTTCTCGGTTTACATGATGCAAAGGTAGGCTGCGGTGTATATCGTTATCATGGGCGGCGGCAAAGTCGGCGAATACCTGGCGAGCGTCTTGTTGGGCAAGGGCCATGAGGTCGCGGTGCTCGAAAGCGACCGCGATACCGCCGACCATCTTTCCGTCGAGCTTCAGGGCGAATATCTCATCATTAACGGCGATGGCTGCGACTCCGACTTCCAGGAAGACGCAGGCATTCGTAAGGCCGACGTCTTCGTTGCCGTAACAGGCCGCGATGACGACAACCTTGTGGCGTGCGAAATCGCGACGCGCGTATTCAACGTGAATCGTTGCATCGCCCGCGTGAACAACCCCAAGAATCGTCGAATCTTTCGCGAGGTCGGCATCGAGAGCGTGTCGTCAACCATGCTTATCGCGAACATGATTGAAGAAGAAGCCCTGATGGGCGGCGTGGGTGTTGTGTCGGCGCTTTCGCGCGGAGACATCGCGCTGCTCGAGATCGCGATTCCACAGAAGCTTCGCCACTTCAAGATGGACGACGGTGTGCCCGTCGACGTTATCGATCTGCCTGAAGGCAGCCTGCTCATTGCCGTTGACCGCCGCGAATACGGCGAGGCTGAAGTGGCGACCGACGACATGGTGCTCTATCCGGGCGATAAGGCCGTCGTGGTCGCCGAGCACGATATCGTCGACGATGTTCGCGCGGTATTCGGCGCTTTGTAGGGCTAGATTGGGCTGCATGCTTTGGTTTGCTCTCGGGGATTGGTGCGATCTCGGCCACCTTCGAGGGCTCCATACGAGGTGATTCTTATCCCTAAGTGCGCAGAAGGCGCTGGGCGGCCGATCGGAAATGCTCGGTTTCTCATTTCTCTTTAAAACGGGAAACCGGAGCTCGGCGCATAGGCCGCGTAGCGGCCGGTAGCCGAGCGGGCATTTGGAGCGGCCGCCCCTGCGCCTTCTGCGTGCAAGCGGTTGCCTTCCCGCCCTTAAGGCATTCGCCCTTCGACTTTATCGCGATTCCGCGAGTTTGCGCCCCCGCTGTGCCATTGGCCGTATAATAGCCTGGTCAATTCGCCTGAAAGGACCAGTATGATTTCTCGCTACACGCGCCCGGCCATGGGCGCCATTTGGGAGCTTGAGAACAAGTTCAACATTTGGAAGGAAATCGAGCTGCTCGCATGCGAGGCCCAGGCCGAGCTGGGGCAGTGCGGCATCACCAAGGAAGACGCAAAGTGGATTCGCGACCATGCGAACTTCACCGTCGATCGCGTTTCCGAGATTGAGGCCGTGACGAACCACGACGTTATTGCGTTCCTCACGAACATGGCCGAATACATCGATGCCGATATTCCCGAAGGCGAAGAAAAGCCCAGCCGTTGGGTGCACTATGGCATGACTTCTTCCGACCTGGGCGACACCGCGCTGTCGTACCAGATCACGCAGGCGCTCGACATTATTTTGGCCGACGTGAAGCAGCTCGGCGAAACCTGCAAGCGCCGTGCGTTTGAATTTCAGAACACCCTGTGCGTAGGTCGTACCCATGGCATTCATGCTGAGCCCATGGTGTTCGGCATGAAATTCGGCAGCTGGGCTTGGGCCCTCAAGCGCGCCGAGACCCGCCTGCAGCAGGCTCGCGAGGTTGCCGCAACGGGCGCCATTTCTGGTGCAGTGGGCACTTATTCGAGCATCGACCCGTTCGTCGAGCAGTACGTCTGCGAGAAAATGGGCCTGACTCCCGATCCGCTGTCTACGCAGGTGCTTGCCCGCGATCGCCACGCGCAGGTCATGTGCGCGCTCGCTGTGTGCGCCTCTACGCTTGAGAGCATCGCTTTGCAGGTGCGCCTCATGCAGGAAAGCGACGTCATTGAGGCGGAAGAGCCGTTCAAGGCTGGCCAGAAGGGCTCTTCGGCCATGCCTCACAAGCGCAACCCCATCACGGCGGAACGCGTGTGCGGCCTGGCTCGTATCGTGAAGGCGAACGCCCAGGTCGGCCTCGACGACGTGGCGCTGTGGTTCGAGCGCGACATCTCGCACTCGGGCGCTGAGCGCGTGGCTCTGGCCGATAGCTTCATTGCGCTTGACTATATGTTCGGCAAAATGCAGTGGATGCTCGATGGCCTGCAGACGTATCCCGACAAGATGGAGCACAACCTCCACCGCACGCGTGGCCTGATCTTCTCCTCGAAGGTGCTGCTTGCCCTGGTGAACACGGGTATTACGCGCGAAGATGCCTATGTTATCGTGCAGCGCAATGCCATGGCTGTGTGGCACGACATCCAGAATGCGGTTGCCGGCCCCACTTATCGCGAGCGTTTGGAAGCCGACCCCGAGGCGAAGCTTTCCAAGGAAACTCTCGACGAGATTTTCGATCCGTGGGCGTTCTTGCAGCATAAGGACGAAGCTTTCAAAAAGCTCGAAGGCCTGGAATTCTAAGCCTGTTTGATTACTGCGAAGGAGCGTTCGGCGACCTGCCGGGCGCTCCTTTTCAGTATGCGGAGAAGGCGTCTTGTCCCGCGCGGAGGGCTCGTCGTAGCCCGTGCGCGGAAGGCGCCGGGGCGGCCGCTCGGAAATGCCCGCTCGGCTACCGGCCGCTTCGCGGCCTATGCGCCGAGCTCTGGTTTCCCGTTTTAAGAGGAAGTGGGAAACCGCGCATTGATGCGACTGCTGCTGGGTTTTTGACGGCCAACATTGCACGAAAAAAGGGCGGCGCTTGAAGCGTCGCCCTTAGGCTGGTATTGGCTCGTTTGGTTGGGCGCGTCTTATGCGGTCCACACGCGCACGAGGGTGTAAGCGTCGTCTTCGTTAGTGCTCATTCCCAGATACGTGACGAGGGAGCCGACGTCACCTTGGCTGGCGAGGAAGTCACCGTAGTTGTCGCAATCGTCGGGGCAGTCGAGCGAGAACATCTCGCGCGTGCTTAAATTCACGCCTGCGACCGTGCGGGTCGATTTCACGACGAGGTTTCCGCCGCACCATGCGGGGGCGCATAGCGGGTTGCGGTCGAAGCAGAACCACTGGCCGCCCGTGTCGTTGCTTACGGGAGCATACGTGCCAAGGCTCGCGAGGCCTTCGCCGTAGGTGTAAATAGAGTCGAATGTGAACGAGAACCGTCCATTCACATAGGCGGCTTCGAGCGGGCGCATCGAAGCGGGCAGCGTGAGCGATTCGCGCATGGCTCCCGATTCCGCGTCGATGAGCGTGAGCTGCGAATACGAGCTGGAGGCTTGCGAGCGCGGCGAAATGCAAATGGCGTCGCCTGTGGAATAGGGCGACGTGCTCATGCGGCCATTGCTCTGCCAATCGACGCGCACGTCGCTCGACCCGAAGGCCGCCGATTTCAGCGCGGACGGCTCAGAGGTGGCGTTTCCGCTTGTTGAAGGCATTACCTGCCAAAACGCTCGCGACTTCGCAACGGTGATCGATGGCACGTCCCAGTCGCCATTGCCTGAGTCGACTTGCTTGGCGTCGCCCGCAACGCCGCGCGAAAGCGTGGCCTGGAAAACGCGCCACTCGCCCGTATAGCAATTGGATTCAATCCACACGATGCCCTGGTCGTTGCAACGCACGTCGTAAATGTCGAAGCCGCGTTCGCTGCTGTGCGGGCCGTCAAGCACGACCGTGTATTGTCCGCTGGAAAGCGAGAGAACGGCGACCTGCGTGAGCGGGCTTGAGTTCTCGGTGGGCAGAAGGCATGCCGCATAGGTTTCGCTGTTCGCCCATACTAGCGTGCCGTAGGGCATTTTGAACTCGCCGGCGAGCGAGAGCGGAGCGGAATCGAGCACAGTGCAATCGGAAATCGAGAATACCGATTCCTTATTCACGGCAAGCGCGTCGACTTCGCTGTCGCCCTTCTTTTCGTTGCTTACGGCTGAGGCGGCGGCTCCAGCGACCACCACAGCGCCAATGCCAAGGGCTCCAATGAGCAATTGGCGTCGCGTAATGGAGAGGCTTTCGCCTGCCGGCAGGGAGATGTTGATTCGTGCGTCAGGCGCTTGGGACGCTGCGGTAGGGCGCCCTGTGCCAATGCCCGCATTGGGGCCAGGCGTAAAGGTCGCAGAGCCGAGGCTCTGCTTCACGGTGCCGTGCGCGTCGCGTCCCGCTTTGCCGCGAACCGTTGAGATGCCATGGCGAGGTGCCCTTGTTGCTTGGTTGCGCGCCGACGGACGTGCTGTTGCGCCGCGCGACGTGCGGGTTGCGCGCGTATTTTGGGCATGCGGACGTCTGCTGCGCTGCGAAGCGCCGCGTGCGGAATGTCGAGGTGTTTGGTTTCTTTGGGCCATAGGGGCTTATTATGTCGTTTTGCCAGCAAATGGCCCACGGTTGCGCCTGAATCGTTACAATAAACCCAAATCGAAAATAGCGCGCGGCATGCGGCCGTACGCCGGGGTCGCGTGTCGGCCTCGAAATCAATACAGCAGGGGAGCATTCATCATGAGCAACGAAACGCGACGCATTCTCCTCGTCGAAGACGAGAAGGCAATCCGCGATGCTGTAGCCGCCTATCTCGAACGCGAGAATTACTGGGTGACTGCCGTTGGCGACGGCCAGGAAGCCCTCGAAGAATTTTCCAAGCATCATTTCGACCTGGTCGTGCTCGACCTCATGCTTCCCCGCGTGCCGGGCGAGCGCGTGTGCCGTGCCATTCGCGACAATTCCGATGTGCCTATCATCATGCTCACCGCAAAGGGCGAGGTTGAAGACCGTATCATCGGCCTCGAGCTCGGTGCCGACGACTACCTGGTGAAGCCCTTCAGCCCCCGCGAGCTCGTCGCCCGCGTTCGCGCCTTGCTTCGCCGCGTGCATGCCGATTCCGAGCCTCAGCGCGAGGTGCTCGAGTTCGGCGAGCTCACGATTGACGTCTCGGGCCACAAGGTGCTCGTCAAAGGCAAGGAAGTCGATCTTACCGCCAGCGAGTTCAAGCTGCTCACCACGCTTTCCCGCTATCCTGGCCGCGTGTATTCGCGCATGGAGCTCGTCGAGAAGGTCCTCGGCTACGACTTCGAGGGCTATGAGCGCACCATCGACTCCCATGTGAAGAACCTGCGCGCCAAAATCGGCGACAATCCGCGTAATCCTAAGTGGCTGCACACCGTGCATGGCGTGGGCTATCGTTTCGAAGACCCCACCAAGCAGTAAGTCGGTTTGCGCCGGCTTGCCGGCATTGAGAAACACGAGGGCGAGATCGCAGCAATCATGGCGTCAGAACCTAAGCAAGCAAGTGGCAAGAAGCAGCGAACCGATGAACGAACCGCGCGCCAGCGCATTTATGATTGGTTCTTTGGCTTCTCGTATACCACTCGCGTAACCGTAACCTTTTCGCTCGTTGCCATCATGACCGTCGTGGTGGCAATGGGCGTTCTTTCCTATGTGTGGGAAGAGCATTTCCAGGCCTATACCCGCGAGAATGTTCAACAGCTCGCCGATACCACCGCCGCCAACATTGCGAACCGCTACGAGCGAAGCAACTCTGCAACGCTTGACGCTATTGGCGAGGGCAACAAAATGAGCTACCCGTCGCTTTCCATTAACGATGTGGAGCCGGCCGAATCGGTGCATATGCTGCAGCCGGGCATGGGCATTCAGGTAATTTCCTCTTCGACCGAAACTGTCGTGTACGACTCGTCGCGCCCCAACGGCTCTTCGTATTCCTCTTCGAGCAATATTGACGAAACGGGCTCGTTTGCACCATCCGATGGCAAGATGGCTTCTGCGGCCATCACGCTTGGCGATGGCCAGGTCGTCGGCACCGTTCAAATTTGGGTCTATGGCAGCGACTTGTTGCTTTCGAAGGCCGATCAAGAATTCCGCATGCAAAGCTACCAGGGCATGTGCCTTGCCGCTGTGCTATCTGTCGCGCTTGCGTCGCTTATCGGCATCCTGTTCGCCCGTGGCCTGGTGCGCCCTATTAATCGCATCACGAAAACGGCGCAGGAAATCAAGGAAGGCAACCTTTCGGCTCGAGTGAACCTCGATGGCAAAGACGAAATCGCCGAGCTTGCTAAAACGTTTGACGCCATGGCCGAAAGCGTTGAGAGCAACCAGGAGCTTGAGCGCCGCCTTACCACTGACGTGGCGCATGAACTGCGCACGCCCCTCATGGCGATTCAATCGACGGTCGAGGCCATTATGGATGGCGTGTTCGAGGCCGATGAAGAGCGCCTGAACACGATCGACGCCGAGGTGCAGCGCCTTTCCCGCTTGGTCGACGCCATTTTGAAGCTCTCGCGCCTCGAGAGCCGTTCGACTCCCATGAATGAGGAGGTCGTCGACGTGGGCGACCTTATTCGCCCGCTCGTTATGTCGCATGAGGCGTTCGTCAACGACGCCGGTCTTACGCTCGAGTATGACGCAGAGCCCGACGTTATTGTTTACGGTGATCGCGACATGCTGCGCCAGGCGACCGCGAACCTCATCTCTAACGCGGTCCGCTATACGCCGGCGCCGGGCAAGATTACCGTTTCGGTAAAGCGCGGCGATGTTATGGCCGCGATTGCCGTTCGCGATACGGGCATCGGCCTTTCCCCCGAGGAGCGCCGCATGGTGTTCAAGCGTTTTTGGCGTGCCGAGGAAAGCCGTCAGCGTCAAAGCGGCGGTTTGGGTGTAGGCTTGGCCGTTGTGAAAGAAATCGTCGACCGCCACGGCGGTTGGGTGCAGGTGGAAGGCAAGAAGGGCGAAGGCGCCTGCTTTACCATCCACGTTCCGCTTTATGATGAAGAGCGCATCAAGGCACAAAAGGAAAAGGCCAATTCGAAAGAACGCGGCGCAAAAGCGCAGGCGGCAAAACGAAAGGGAAGGAACTAGGCTGTGAACCCCATTACCATCAAGCCCGACGCGCAGGGCAAGGTACGCGACATTTACGATCTTGGCGACACGCTGCTGTTCGTCGCGACCGACCGCATTTCGGCGTTTGACTACATTCTGGAAGACGAAATTCCCCATAAGGGCCAGGTTCTTACCCAGATCAGCTGCTTCTGGTTCGAACTGCTCGAGGGCGTTGTCGAAAACCACCTGGTCTCTTCTGACGTAAACGATTTGCCCGAACAGTTCAAAGAGTGGAGCGACTACCTCAACGGCCGCTTCATGATCGTGAAGAAAGCTCAGATGATTCCTATTGAGTGCATCGTACGCGGCTATCTGACTGGTTCTGGCTTCAAGGATTACCAGAAAACGGGCAGCGTATGCGGCATCGAGCTTCCTTCCGGCCTGCAGAATTCCGCCAAGCTTCCCCAGACGCTGTTCACGCCTTCCACGAAGGCCGAGATCGGCGACCACGACGAGAATATCAGCTTCGAGCGCGCGGTTGAAATCGTGGGCGAGAAGGCCGCGACCGACATTCGCGACCTGTCGCTGAAGGTGTACGAGACCGCTGCGGAGCATGCACACAAGCAGGGTATCATCATCGCCGACACGAAGTTCGAGTTCGGCGTGCTTGACGGCCGCACGATTCTGGGTGACGAGGTGCTCACTCCCGACAGCTCTCGCTTCTGGAGCGCCGACGATTACGAAGTGGGCCGTGAGCAGGCAAGCTTCGACAAGCAGTTCGTGCGCAACTGGCTCAACGCCAATTGGGACCGCCAGGGCAATCCGCCGCATTTGCCGGCCGACGTTATCGAGAAGACCACCGAGAAGTACATCCAGGCATACGAGAAGCTTTCGGGCCGCACGTTCAACTTCTAGGTGACGCCCGCTTCACGATTTTGAATGCGCCACATTGCTGGTATGGCGAGTGGTGCGATAGCGCATGCAGGCTGCGCATGGGAAATGCCCCGAGGTGCGTCCGCGCCTTCGTTGCGCCCTTTGCGCGATAAAGCCACCTGCCAATTTTGGCGTGAATGCGACGTTTTTCAACGAAACGCCAAAAGGTCCCATTGAAGGTTTGCCTTTGATGGGGCCTTTCTTTATTATTTATGCCTTGGATTTACCAAGTGTTTTCGAGAAGAAAAGTATCCATATGAGCACACGAAACCCGATGAACGACCGCTATCAGACCGACGGACCGAAGGGCCAGACCAAGAAATCTGCCTCGTCGCTCAAGCCGAAGTCGAAAGCCGCGTCGAGCGTGTACGTGAAGTCCACGCAGAAGACTCCTCAGGAAAAGAAAGCTGCGCAAAAGGCCGCTCGCCAAAAGCAGGCCGAGCTCGACCGCAAGTATTACAATCCGCCTACGGCTCAGTACAAAAAGTACAAGCGCATTTGGTGGGGCATGCTCGGCGGCGCTATCGTCTGCACGTTGGTCGCCATGGGCGCTGGCTCCTGGTGGCCCGATAACCCGACTATGACGTGGTGTTTCCTGATTCCCGCATACGCGTTGATTATCGGCGCGCTGTGGTTTGACTTCGCCAAGGTGCGCAAGGTTCGCCGCGAGTACCAAATGGAGATGCTCAAGAAACATCCCAAAGAGGCTAAAAAGCATCCCACCACGGCAGCGAAGAACAAGATCGATGCCGCTAAGGAAGCTGAGCGTGAGGCCGCGAAGGCGGAAAAGAAGCGCTTCGGCCATTCCTTCATTCGCAAGGCAAAGCCCGAAGAGACGGCTGAAGGCGAAAAGAAATCCGAATAGCAGAAAGCCCGCTCAATCGAGCGGGCTTTTTATGTGATGCCGATGGGTGTGCTGCATCCCGAGAGGTCTCTTGCACCGCCTTTACACAACCTGGAACAAGAAGAATTTGAGGTAGTCGGTTTCGGGCACGCCCCATACGATGGGATGGTCGGGCGATTGCTGGCGTTCCTCGATTTGGCGCAGCTGAACGCCAGCATCGTGCGCCGCGCTCACGAGCATTTTGCGGAAGCGGTCGGTATCCATGAAGTGCGAGCAGCTGCAAGTGGCCAAGTATCCGCCGCGCGGCAGAGATTTCATGGCGCGGTAGTTGATTTCGTGGTAGCCACGTGTAGCCGAATCGATAGTCTTGCGGCTCTTCGTGAATGCCGGCGGGTCAAGAATGATGAAGTCGTACGGTGCTTTTTTCTGGGCCTCGATTTCGGGCAGCAAATCGAACACGTTGATGGCCTGGAAGCTCATGCGATTTTCGAAGCCGTTCAGGCGGGCATTCGATTCTGCCATGTCGACCGCGAGTTGAGAGATGTCGACGGCATGCACGTGCTCGGCTCCGCCAGCGGCAGCGTTTAGGGCGAACGAACCCGTGTGCGTAAAGCAGTCGAGCACGCGACGCCCGCGGGCGATATTGGCCACGGCGCGGCGGTTGTATTTCTGGTCGAGGAAGAAACCGGTTTTCTGGCCGTTTTCGAAATCGACATGGTAGCGCACGCCGTTTTCGATGATTTCGGTCGTGGTGGGGCCAAATGCCGCTGCGGCTTCGTTGCTTGGCGCGAGAGGCGCGGGCACCGCCGAAAGCGCGGGCTGAGCCCCTAAGCCGGCAAAATCGTTTTCCAGGGGGAACCAGCCGTAGTTTTCCTGAAGGCCTTCGAGTTTGCGCGTCGACACGTCATTGCGCTCGTAGATGCCGCGAATGACGACGCCATCTTCAGCGAGCACCTTCACAAGCAGGGGGAACACGACGGGCTTCAGGCGTTCCATGCCGTAGGCGAGCGTTTGGGTAACGAGTACGTCGTTGAATCGGTCAACAACAAGGCCGCAAAAGCCATCGGCCTCGGAGAAAATCATGCGGCAGGCGGAAACGTCGACGCCCATCACGGCGCGACGATGGTTCCATGCCCAACGAATTTTGCGTTCCCAAAACGCCGAATCGAACGCGTCGTTGGCGTTGGTTGAAAGCAGGCGAATGCGAATCTTGCTTTGTTGCGAGAAAATACCCGTGCCAAGGTATGCGCCTTTGCGTGAGAGCACGTCGACGAGGGCGCCGTTTTCCGGGGTGATACCACCCGACTCGATCGATTCTTTCCACGTGCGGGCCGCTTCTTTGGGGTCGCCCGCTTCCACGATGCGCTCGACTTCCGCATCGTAGACCCAAGGGTGGCCGGCGCGGCATGCGCGTTCGCCTTTGGGCGTGATGAATGCCATAGGGTAGGGACGGTGGGTTTTCATGAGTTCTCCTCGGTTGGAGCGTGCTTGGCCGCATGGGCTGCATCGCAAGTAATACCAGGGCATTATACGTTGCGTTGGGGCGGGGCGGAACAAAGGGGTAGAATAACCGTAACTGAAATACGGCTTCGCCGAGGCGAGGACACGCACCTTGCCTCGAGCGATGGAAAAGAGTGCCCATGAACCCAGTTGTGATTATTCCCACGTTTGTGTCCGCGCGTGGGCGCGTTGAATCGGGTCCTGTTACCACGACATATGACCATACAACATCGATGTCGGCCTCGGGCGAGTTGCCCCGCTGCCTCGAATCGCTTCGGTGCGTGCGCGGGCTTGGGCATATCATTGTGCTCGTGATTGCCGAACCCGCTATCGAGAATAAGGCCGCGAGCAAAATTCGCGCCGTTGCCGAGCAATTTCCCGATTTGAATATCGCCGTGGTGGGCGCTCCCGAGATGGCGCTTGTGCGCCAGCGCATGGAGCAGCTCAACATTGGACTGCGCAACGAAGTGGGTCTTGCAGGCTATGGCGCAATGCGCAACCTGGGGCTTCTTCTTGCGGGCGCGCTCGATTTCGATTCGGTGGTATTCGTCGACGATGATGTGGTGATCGACGATCCCGCGTTTCTGGAAAAGGCGATGTATGGCCTGGGCAAGCTTACGCGAAGCGGCGTGCCTATTCTTGCGAAGTCGGGCTTTTATCTGAACAAAGAAGGCGAATACCTCTCGAGCCGATCCACGAAATGGTACAACCGCTATTGGGACCAGGCCACCGCATTCAACAAGTGGATTTCCAAAGCCATGAAGGGCCCGCGCCTGTCTCGCTCGAACCATGTGTGCGGTGGTTGTTTGGCGCTTCATCGTGAGGCATTTCGTCGCGTGTCGTTCGACCCGTGGATCGCCCGCGGGGAAGATTTGGATTACATGCTCGATTTGCGCATGTACGGCAGCGATATCTGGTTCGACAACACGTGGTACATGCATCACCTTCCGCCCGAAACCAAGCGTGAAGGCCTTCGCTTCCGTCAAGACATCTTCCGTTGGCTCTACGAGTATCGCAAGGTGGAATACGGGCGAACCCAAATCGACCTGCTGCAGATCAAGCCGCAATCGTTGCTGCCGTACCCAGGGCCTTTCTTGGAGCCGGGCATCACGCGCCGCATTAAGCGCACGGCGTGGCTGCGTAGCTTCGGGCGCCCCGATGGCGCTGGGTATCGTCGCGCGGCAAGAGCGGCCACAGGCGAGGCATCTCGATATGCCGAAGCCCACTGTTCGAAGTATTTCGGCTTCCAGTCGATGTGGCCTGCGGTCATGAAGCGCATGGCGAACGACGCGATTCTCCAAAGCGTGCTTTTGAGCTCGTCGAACCGCGATGTGCGGCAAGCCGAGGCGCAACGCGCCCAGCGCGCGGCATGGGGAGCCGCCGGCGGAATCGACCCTGGCGCAACGACGGAGATTCGCCTTAATATGGGCAACGCAGAATAGGGTTTACGGGAAGTTCATTCATGGTTTCGTTCTTCATCGCCGCGCTCGTTGGCGTGGGCGTCGGCGTGCTTTCAGGGCTTTTGGGCATTGGTGGCGGCACCGTTATGGTGCCCCTGTTCCGCCTGGCTTTTGGCATGGAGCCCATTGCCGCTACGGCGACTTCGCTGTTCACCATTGTGCCCACGTCAATTTCGGGCATGTGGAAGCATGCTAAAAACAAGACGTCCCTGCCGCGGGTGGGAATCGTGTGCGGCCTGACGGGCGCGTGCCTCTCGCCCGTTGGCGTGTGGGCCGCAAACGTGTCGCCGGGTTGGGCGATTATGGGCGCAGCTGCGGTTGTCGTGATGTACTCGTCGTTCACTATGCTGAAAAAGGCGCTGGCGGCGCCAAAGGGTGGCGCAGCGAAGGGAAGTCGCAAGGCGTGCGAGAAGAAGTCGACGGCGAGCGACACGGCGGCGGTGGGCGCTGCGGGGGCGACGGGCGATGCGGCAGCGGCAAGCCTCGCGGCGACGGCGCCTGTGGCGGCGGG
>OKRW01000459.1_pt1 | contig 40847 bp, 36 predicted proteins | sample 1601151 | NCBI WGS metagenome assembly OKRW01 (sample SAMEA3541471, study PRJEB24748) | human gut metagenome | biome: human gut; feature: human-associated habitat; material: faeces | place: China | collected 2012 | reverse complement strand
TCCTTGCGGCGAGAGATTTTAAGTCTCCTGCGTATGCCAATTCCGCCACGCCCCCTTGTGTGAGTTAGTCTATCACGACAACTCTGGCTTCCAGCCAACAACCGGCTTAAAGCCATCATCCCCCTTATGCGCAAGCGCCTCGAACATCGTCGCCGCCATACCGGCGAGCAGGCTGTTCTCGCTCACCGTCAGCTCATCATACCCGCCGGTCTTCATAAGCTCGCGAATGATGACAGCGCCGCCCAAGAGCACCGAAGCTCGCTTTTCCTGAACACCGGGCAGATTTGCAACAGACGCCGCGTCCAAAACACGCATAGCCTCAACACACGCCTCGACATCCTGAATTCCCAGGCGATGCAAATGAACGCGCGAAGAATCATAGCGTTCCATGCGCTCGATCATCGCGACGAGCGTCGTCACTGTTCCTCCCACGGCGATCAGTCGGTCGGGGTGCTCGGCGGCGCCAGCCCAAAAGGACCCAAACTGCTCCGCAGCCCATGAGGCAGCACGCTCAACCTCGCCATATTGCGGAGGCAACGCTAAGAAAAACCGCTCGGTAACGCGACGGCAACCGATATTGAGAGATTCGACAGAACTCAACTCAAGCGGCCTGCCCGCCCCATAGGACCCCAACGCCAGTTCCGTCGACCCGCCGCCAGAATCGGCCACAGCGATAACCTGGCCCTCAAAATCGTGCGCCACGCCGTAAAACGTCAGCTTCGCCTCAACCTCACCGGGAATAACCTGCGGACAAAGCCCCAGTCCCCGCAAAGCATCGATAAGCACGGCCCCGTTCTTGGCATCGCGCGCGGCGCTCGTCAACGTAGTGCACACGGCATCGGGCTCAAACGCGTCCACTTTGCGACAAAACTCGCGGCACACAGAGGTCACCCGCTCGATGGCCGCATCGCAAAGCGAACCCGTCGCGTCCACGCCCTCGCCCAGATTCGTAATAACCGTATGCTTATTCGAATCGACAATGACCCCGTCCTCAACCGTCGCCAAAAGCAGGCGCGAAGAGACGGTTCCCAAATCAATTGACGCGATACGAAAGCGCATCGAAGCAGCATCGCACATGGCTACTCCCCCGAAGTCGAATTACCCGATGAAGACACTTCCTGACCGCCCACGCCAGAATAGAAAAAGACCGTATCGAGAACCTTTATATACCAAGGTGCCTCTGCCGCAACCTCCGCTTCGCGCTTTGCAATCTCAGAAGCCGTGAGCGATGAGCTTGCATCGGAAGAATCGGAAGAAGAATCACCATCGAGTCCCTTAACTTCAAGCTGCTTCTCTCCTGGCATCACAAGACCAAGCTTTGAGCGGGCCTCGTCCTCAATGCCCTCCTTGGAAAGCAGCTTGCTCACATCGGACTGCAAGCTCTTGTTGTACCGCTCGCTCACCTGCAGCTGGCGCGCAAGGATATCCCCCGTGCGGTAGGCAACGTAGTAGTCACGCATCGGACCATAGAGCCCACCAAGAATTGCCAGAATCACAAGAGCGATAGCCAACGGCTTGGTACGCCCCGTCGTGAATTCATAGATGGCATGGACAGCACGATTATCTGCCGCGTATTTCATGAAGTTGGTGCGAGTTGCGCGCGAAGACGATCGCCCGCGCGCGGCGACGCCGTCTTTCCCGGCCGGCGTAGGGGCAACGTGGCAGTTATGGGAAGGCTCCTTGCCCCTGCGTGCAAAAGCATCCGCATCGGCCAGGGCGACATTGCGTCCGGTTCCCGCAGCCGGATGAGAAGCGCGGTCGGCGGGCGCAGACGAGGCCGCTTGCCGCGAGGGCTCTTTTGTCCTACGGCGCAGGCCGGGGTGGCTAAGTTGCACGGTGCGCACGCGCGACGGCGTGCTGCCGGCAGCCGAATAATGGGCAGACTGATTGTTCGAATAACGATCCATGGGCGCCTTGTACGATTGAAGTGTGTATGCGCTGATTTGTTTTAGTTATACCACGCGAACGCGCGGCAGTTGTGCAGGGCTTGCGGACAGGTTACAGGTCACTTGGACCATACAGGGCAAGCGACAGCACTTCCAGAAAATCGTCGAACACCTCGATATCCGAGCGAAGCGAATCGAAAAGAGAACGCCAGATAACGCGCGCCATCCTGCGGCTGTCCAAGTGCTCAAACACGCCAGAATCGATACGAGGATCGTTGAACAAAGCGCGCTCAATAACCTCGTAAATGTCGTCAAGGCGAACGACTTTCTCTTCACGGATCAATTCGAGCGTTTGCACATCGAGCATCGAGATCTCACGTAGCCAATTGATTTGAAAGCCCGAGAGCAGCGCTTTGAGTTTGGTAAACAGAGCACGGCAGCAATCTAGTGCGCTTTCGCCCGACACGAAATTGCCTTCGCAACTTTTTGAAACAAGGCCCCAGAAACGCAAAACGATTGCCGAAACAAGCGATGCTTTATCGGGAAAATAGTTGTACAGCGTACCCACGGCTACGTCGCATTCGCGCGCAACCGAACGAATGGAGAGGCCGCCTAGGCCATCTTGCTGCGCTCGCGCGTAGGCGACATCGAGAATCTCCGCTTTGGTAATTGCCGGTTTGCCTGCCATACGCTCCCCTTTTCACGAGAAAGTTCGCGTCATTAACGGTTAACGGTACCGAATCTTGAGCGAGTGCTCTAGCATATTTGACCTGCAATTGGGTTAACGGAGCTCTTTATTCGGTAAAACAAGATGGATACGGGCGCATAACCGGCCCCAAAGCAACGGAGCAAATCTCGATGAACAGCACGTTCCCAAAATATGCCGCAGCAGCTCTGTTTCTTGCCGCAACTTACAGCGTTGTTCGCCCTGCAATTTCCCATAACCTCAAAAGTTCTTTCAGGATAAGCAGCGAGCAATCACGGCATGGAGAAGTTGAGCAACCCTGGAGCTACTTCCCATCCCCCGCGGTCACCTTGGCGCCCTCCCACATGTCGTTGAGCTCCTTGACCGAGAGATCCTCGAGCAAAACGCCCTCATCAAGCGCAGCACCTTCCATAAGCTCCCAGCGGTGACGAAACTTCATCGTACTTGCACGCAAGGCGCTCTCTGCATCGATCCCCTCTTTGCGTGCCACGTTCACGAGGGCAAAGAGTAGGTCGCCAAACTCCATTGCGCGCGCATCCGTCCCCGGCTCCTCGGCCTCGAACTCGGCGCGCTCCTCGGCAACCTTATCCCACACGTCCTCGACGCTTTCCCACTCAAAGCCCACGGCAGCAGCCTTCTTTGAAACCTTCTGAGCCTGCATCAAAGCCGGCAGCGAAGTAGGCACGCCGTCAAGCAGGCCCTCGGGTCGTCCATCTTCCCGCTCGGCAGAAGCATCGCGGGCAGCCTTCTCCTTGAGCTTGATCTTGTCCCAGATAGCCAGCACCTCATCAGAGTTTTTCGCATCCGCCTCGCCAAACACATGGGGGTGACGACGAATGAGCTTCTCGTTCACACCGCGCACCACGTCGTTGATAGAAAACTCACCTGCATCGCGCGCGATCTGCGCGTGCAGCACCACCTGCATGAGAACATCGCCCAGCTCTTCGCACAAATGAACAGGGTCGCTCGCCTCGATGCAATCAACCGCCTCGTATGCCTCTTCGATCATGTTCTTAGCAATCGAGGCATGTGTCTGCTTACGATCCCAAGGGCAGCCGTCGGGCTGACGCAAGCGCCAGATGGTATCGACAAAATCCTGGAACGTATCGCCCGCCTGAACGAGCGTCTCGACGTTGCGGCACTCCGGTTGTCCCTGCGATGCCTCTCCCATAGCGTCCTCCTCAAGCGCCGCCATCGGCCCTGCGACGACAGCAACAATAAAAAAACGGCTCGCACCCAGGCCAAAAGCCCCGATGCGAGCCGCAATACGTGACCAGCCCTTATGGTATCCCAAGCAATCTACGGCTATCGCCCAAAAGGCGGCGCGCCACAAGGAACTTGCAGCAAAAACCCTACCAGATGCCCAGCACGTGCTGCATCCCTAAGCCCATGCATGCAATGCCAACCCAGCAGCAAAAGCCGAGCGCGATAGGCTTGCCGCCCTTCTTGACCAGATCGACGATATTGGTGTTAAAGCCCACCGCCGCCATAGCCATAACGATAAAGAACTTGGAAAGCGTCTTGAGCGGCGCCGTGACAGCCGCCGGCAGCGCAAACACAGTAGTAATTACACTTGCAAGAACAAAGAACAGCACGAAGAACGGGAAGATCTTTTTGAGCGAGAAGGTGCTGCCCGCATCTGCGCCCGCCTTTTTTGCCTTATGCATCTGCCAAAAAGCAAGCACAAGCGTGATGGGAATGATGGCGAGCGTGCGCGTGAGCTTGACCACCGCGGCGCTCTCCAGCACGTTGGCACCCGGATGCATGCTGTCCCAGGCGCTTGCCGCCGCCGTCACCGAAGAGGTGTCGTTGACAGCCGTGCCCGCAAACAGGCCAAAGCCCTCGTTCGTGAGGCCCAACATGCCGCCGAGTGTGGGGAAAATCAGCGCCGCGATAACGTTGAACAGGAAGATGACCGAGATGGCCTGGGCGATCTCTTCGTCATCCGCATCGATAACCGGAGCCGTTGCGGCAATAGCCGAACCGCCGCAAATGGAAGAGCCCACACCCACAAGCGTCGCAATCTTCGAGGGAACGCGCATGACACGGCACAGGACAAATGCAATGACGAGCGACGTCGAGATGGTCATGATGATAATGGGCAAGGACTGCGCGCCCTTGGCCAAAATCTCAGAGAGATTCATGCCAAAGCCCAGTAGGATCACGGCATATTGAAGAATCTTCTTTGACGTGAACTTCACGCCGCCTGCAAGCGGTCGGCGCGACCCTTCGGGCACCACAAGGGCGAGCACCATGCCCAGCAAGATGGCAAAGACCGGCGCACCCACGACTTCAAGTCGCGCGCCCAAAAACCATGCAGGCACGGCAACGACCAGGCAAAACAAAACGCCTTTCCATTTGTTTTTGAAATCGGTGAGAAACTCCATACGCATTTATCCGTTCTATAAGAGGGATTTAACCCAACTATAGTACGACTGATTTCGCATATTGAAGCGCTCTTTTTAGTCATATGCGCCGCCGATTTTGGAATGAGCCGTTTCCCGGACGGCATCGGGCAAAAGCGCCGCCGCCAATTCTCATAGAACGAGCGACGGTGAGGCAATACCGATGCCGAGCAGTAAGATCGACACCCTATTCCACCGTGACGCTCTTTGCCAGATTGCGCGGCTGGTCGACATTGCAGCCACGCATGAGAGCCACTTCGCGCGCGAGCAGCTGCAACGGAACACTCGCCGTGATGGCGCTAAAGCAGTCACGCACGGGCGGAATCGAGATGATATGGTCTGCGATCTTTGCGATGTCCTCGTCGCCTTCGGTTGCAAGCGCGATGATCGTGGCCCCGCGGGCCTCGCACTCCTTGAGGTTCGAGACCACTTTATCGTACGTAGGACTTTTGGTAGCCACCGCGATCACGGGGAACCCGGGGTCGATAAGTGCAATGGGCCCATGCTTCATCTCGCCGGCCGCGTAGGCTTCTGCATGCAGGTAGCTCACCTCTTTGAGCTTGAGCGCGCCTTCGTAGCTAATGGCCGTACCCATGCCGCGGCCCACAAACAAGGCAGAAGCCGCGTCCTTGCAGGCAAGCGCTGCCTCATGAATGGCCGGGCCTTGCGTATCGAGAATATGCTGGATCTGCGCCGCGGTATCGCCCAGCTCATGAAAGAGCATCTTTACCTGACCGGTTTTGAGCTTGCCCTTGGCCTGCGCCAACAAAAGCGAAAGCAGCGACAGGCTCACGATCTGCCCAATAAAGCTCTTAGTAGACGCCACGGCAATCTCCTTATTGGCCTTGGTGTAAATCACACCGTCGGACTCGCGCGCCACAGGACTGCCCACCACATTGGTGATGCCAAAGACTTTTCCGCCCTTGATGCGCGCATCGCGAATCGCCGCCAGGGTATCCGCCGTCTCGCCCGACTGCGACACCGCAACCACGAGCGTCGTGGGGGTGATTATCGGGTTGCGATACCTAAACTCGCTCGCCGCCTCGACCTCGCAGGGAATGCGCGCCCAGCCCTCAATCAGGTTTTTGGCAATCAAGCCGGCGTGGTAGCTCGTTCCGCAGGCAATCACGTAAACGCGATCGATCAAATTGAGTTCCTCAAACGAAAGTCCCAGCTCATCGATATCGAGCTCACCTGTGGGCGCTAGGCGTCCAACAAGCGTATCGCGTACGACACGCGGCTGCTCGCATATCTCCTTGAGCATAAAATCGGGATAGCCGCCTTTCTCGGCCATATCGACATCCCAATCGACATGCGTAACGGCGGGGGTGATAACCGCACCCTCGGCATCGGTGAATTCAATACCCTTAGGGGTTAGCTTTGCAAACTGTCCGTCCTCAAGCACTACAACGTCACGCGTGGCATCGATCAGCGCGACGATATCGGATGCCAAGTAGGCGCCGTCCTGCCCCATGCCCACCACAATAGGAGAATCTTTGCGCGCCACGGCAATAACGTCTGGCTCATCCGCGCAAACCGCCGCAAGACCATAGGCGCCCACCACATGCGTGCAAGCATCACGCACGGCAGCCATCAAATCATGCGTGGCGACATAGCCTTCCTCAACCAGGTGAGCAAATACCTCGGTATCGGTCTCGCTCCTAAAGGTGTGCCCACGTGCCCCCAGCTCCTCGCGAAGCTCGGCAAAATTCTCGATAATGCCGTTATGGACAATGGCGATACGCCCATCGCAACTCACGTGCGGATGCGCGTTCTCAACCGTCGGTCGTCCATGCGTTGCCCAGCGAGTATGACCAATACCGCAGGTAGAGAATGCGTTGTGTTGTCCAAGCTTCTCTGAAAGGCTCGCAACCTTACCAACTTCTCGCACAACGTCGAGCGCACACCCAGCATCACCCGCCACCTCTAGCGCCGCTCCCGCCGAGTCGTAACCGCGATATTCAAGACGAGCAAGACCGCTCAACAGGATATCGCTCACTTGCCTGCTTCCGGTGTATCCGACGATTCCGCACATATTGCAACCTTTCGGATCAAATGAGTTTGCCGCGCACATTGGTTGCCTATTCTACGCAGAGTGGTGCTCGAATTTAAATACCAACTGGTATGCTTTCTTAAATACCACATAGCGAAGCAATCGTTTTGTAACGAAATCTCCGTGCTACAATCATCTTCAGTAATTGAAACGCATCAATGGGAGAAATGAGATGGCGAATGTAACTATCGGAGACGTCGCACGCGAAGCGGGCGTTGCGCTGGGAACCGTCTCGAATGTTCTCAATCATCCCGAAAAAGTGCGCCCCGAAACAATCCAGCAGGTCACCGAAGCAATTGACAAGCTGGGGTATGCGCCCAACCAAAGCGCCCGTGTGCTTGCCGGCGGCTCGAGTCGCACCTTTGGCCTCATCCTTCCCCAGCTCAACCATGGTCTTTACCTGCAGATCGCCACAGGAGCCACCGCCCAGGCAACCAAAGAAGGCTACAGCCTGCTCATCGCCAGCTGCGTCCAAGACTGTACCCGAATCGGCACCTATCGACGTTATTTTGCAGGCACGCAAATGTCTGGCATGCTTGTGGCAAACCCCACAACAGAACTGGGCGTCATCGCCAACCACGACCCCATCCCCACCGTCTATCTTGATATTTGGAGCGAACGCCCCGGAGATTATATCTGCGCAGACAACGCCGCCGAGGGACGCTTGATGGCAGAGCATCTCATAAACCTAGGCATCGAGCGCATCGCGATCATCGGGCGCCCATCCACCCAAAAGCTGCGTGCCCGTGCCAAGGGAATCCATGCTGCCGAGATGCTCTATCCCCATGTTGAATTTGATTTTACCGAGACAGGCGACGCCAACAAACCCGAAGACGGCGCGTCTGCCGTAGCCGATCTCATGGCACAGCCCAGCAGCCTTCGCCCGCAAGCCATCATCGCCTTAAGCGACATGCTGGCAGCGGGAGCCGTGCGGGGCGCCGAAAACTTAGGACTGCGTGTTCCCAACGACCTGTTGGTATGCGGATGCGACGGCAATCCGCTTGCCTGGAGCTGCGGCGTCGAACTGACCACCTGTGCCCCCATTGGCTACGAGCTTGGCAGGCGCGGCATCAAGCACCTTGTTGAGCGCATCGCACTTGCAAAAAGCGACCCAGAACAAGCCGCAAAACACGAAAAAGAGCATCGCCAAGATCTGGTGAGGCCATTTGTCTTGGCACGCGAGAGCACCGGTGCCGAACGCCAGAAAAACTCTTCGCAGCTCGACCTCGGCCTCTATCTCTAAGCGAATGGGGCGGACGCGAGTATCGTTTACGCCAAAAGTCCCAGCTCAACCAGCTTGGGTTCAACATCGCTCAAGGCTGGAACCACAGCCTCCGCGAGTTTGGCGATCTCCTTCGTCGGATTGTTGATATCGGGAACCATGATGGTATGCATACCCGCCGCATGGCCCGCGCGCACGCCGTTGAAGGAATCCTCCACCACAACGCAGCTGGCGGGGTCAACGCCCAAGCGCGAGGCGGCAAGCAGGAAGATATCCGGCTCGGGCTTGCTGCGATTGAGCTCGTCACCGCAGGTGAACACATCAAAATAAGGGGTAAGCCCAAAGCGATCGAACTTCTCGTGCGCCTGAATGGTACGCGTGGAGGTAGCTACCGCCAGCTTGAGCCCGCGAGCATGAAGATTCTCTACGACCTCTCGAGCGCCAGGCTTGAGGTCGAGCATCGTGGAATAAAGCTCGTCCTCAATCAGCTTATGATCCTCGAACATCTCGTTGGCAATGCGTTCGCTGCCCACGTGCTCGGTGAGCGTACCCATGCAGGCATCGCGCGTCATGCCGATAAATCCGTGCAGCATCTCCAGGGGAATCTCGAATCCAAAACGTTTTGCCGAGCGGTTCCACGCAATGATGGCGATCCTCTCGCTGTCGATAAGCGTTCCATCCATGTCAAAAATCACGGCTTTAATCATGCATTCCCCCCGCATACAATGTAAGCTCTTGGCCTGCGTGCCCACCGTTCTCCATTTTGCCAGAGACGATGCGCCACATTGGGTACGATAGCCCCATCCATCGAGATAACGAAAGCAAAAGCATGAACCAAAAACAGCAAGAAAAGCTCGTGGCGCTCGTAGAGCACCTGCGCACTCTGGGAACCATTGCGGTGGGATTTTCGGGTGGCGTGGACAGCACCTTTCTGGCAGCCGTCTGCTCACGTGAGCTGCCGCAGGCAAGCATGCTCATCCATCTCACCACCCCGTTGATTGGCACGCCGGAGCAGGCATCGTTTGAAGCGAGCGCATCGAGTTTTGACATTCCCGTCCTCGAGCTGCGCATCGACCCCCTCGACAACCCTAACGTCGCCGCCAATCCGCGCAATCGCTGTTACCACTGCAAGCACACCGCATTCGAAGCGATTATCCAAGCGGCGCGCGAACATGGCGCCGACACCGTGGTGGATGGTAGCAATGCCGACGATGCGACCGACTATCGCCCAGGCATGCAGGCCTGCAAGGAGCTCGGTGTGCGTTCGCCCCTCTTGGAGTGCGGTTGGCGCAAAGACGAAGAGCGTGCGCTGCTGCGCGAATGGGGCTACGGCGTCTGGAACATGCCCGCAGGCGCCTGCCTTGCCACGCGCATTCCCTGTAAGGAGCCTCTCACGCACGAGAAGCTGCACCTTATCCGCGCATGCGAGGACTGGCTGCACGCCCAAGGATTTTGTCAGATTCGCGCGCGCCTGATCGCTGACGAGCTGCAAGTCCAGGCCGCACCCGCCGACCTCCACCGCTTTGAGCAGCAAGCAGGCAATGCGAGCCTCCCCCAAGAAGCCATCGATGCTTTTTACGGCTTTGGCGCAAAGAACATTGACCCCGTAGTCGTCCCCTATATCCACGGCGGCATGAACGGCTAGCGAGCCATGTCTCGGCAAGTTGGTACTATGCCGTAAGGAGGAGCTATATGGGGTATCGTCCGCGACGTAGCAGCCGCAAAAACAATACGACGCTGCGCCTGTCTGCGATTATCGTCACTCTCGTCATTGCGATTGTCACCGGCGGCGTCGGATCTTTTGACGGATGCGCCCAGCTTACCCAGCTTCTTCCGGGTGCGCTAACCCAACGCTTCTCCAATGCCGCCTCGGTTTCGACCCTGGGAGATATTCCTGCCTACAGCGGCAGCGCCACCGTCTATATCAATGCGGACACGGCACATCCGCAAGGAACGCCCGCTTTTACCTTGGAGGAAATCTCCCGGGCACAATCCGGTGCTTTCACCGAGTTCTCTCGGCTCGATTACCTCGGCCGCTGCGGAGCCGCCCTCGCCTGCCTGGGACAAGAAACGCTACCCACCCAACCGCGCGAGAGCATCTCGCATGTATACCCCAGTGGGTGGGACCAGCGCAGCTACGAGTTTATCGACGAAGGCGTTCTCTACAACCGCTGCCACTTGATCGCCTTCTCCCTTTGCGGAGAAAATGACAACGAATGCAACCTCATCACCGGAACACGAGCCATGAATGTCGACGGCATGGAACCTCTCGAAGAGCAAACCGTACGCTACATTGAACGGACGCATAACCACATGCTTTACCGCGTAACCCCACTTTTCGAAGAGGGTGAGCTCGTTGCACGCGGCGTTCACATGGAAGCCTATTCGCTCGAAGACGCAGGTGCCGGTCTGAGCTTCAACGTCTTTTGCTACAACAACCAGCCAGGCGTCGTTATCGACTATGTCACCGGAGCCAGCCGCGCGGCGTAAGCCACATGAGGTGCGCAATAAAAAATGCGCCACCCGCCGTAGAGGCAGATGGCGCATTTTGAAAGCCGGGAAAACAAAATCCGAGCTAAAGATTAACCGCGGCGACGCATCACAACACCGGCACCACAGGCGACGGCAGCGGCGAGAATAAACGCAACGGGAGCGGCAAGCGAGGCATCGCCCGTCTTCGGGAGGTTCTGCTTCGTGGACGCACCCGGCGTCTTGGGCTCGCTGGGCTCTGCAGGCTTGGTATAGGTGTTCGTGAACACGAGAGCAGAAGCGAGATCCTCAACGTCCTTGCCGTCGACGCTGTAGGTCAACTTCACGTGGTCATCCTCGGGCACGGCGGTAACAACGACCTTCTTGACGGAAGCGTCGTAGGTCACATTCGCCTTATTGCCCTTGACCTCAGCCACGTCGAGCGTGTAGGAGACCTTGTGATTGTCGGCATCCATGATGTCGTCGGCCGTGACGTCAAAGGCAGACTCGCCAAACGTGAAGGAGCCATCGGCAGCATTCTTGGTGCGAGAGATAACATCATCGTTCTGCGAAAGCGTGAACTCGAAGTCACCCTCGGCAAGCTGGGCGCCCTTGAGCACCTTGGTGCCAGAAATCTCTGCATGGGCGGCGGTTACGCCGTGGGCGGCCTTGAGGGCAATAGTCGTCTCGAGGGTAATAGGCGTCTCATAGGAGTCGGCCTCGACAGCCTTAACATGCCACGGCGTGTTGTCCGTCCAGTGCGCGCACCAGCGAGCATCCTTTGAGTCGTCAAACCAACCGGTGATCGCATCGCCGCAGCCGTTAAAGGCGGTAAGGGTATCGCCCTCGACCGTCTTGCCAAACGAGATCTTTGCGCCCTGCTCGGCACACAGATCGTCGCCGGCAAGAGCTGCATGGTTATTGTCAATCCTGGCAGACGCGGGAAGCGAAAGGCTTGCATTCGAGCGCACCATAACGCCGCCGCCCATCTGAGCAACATCCTTCTTGGTGGAGCAGTTCTCCTGGGATGCATCGTTGCCGGTGATGGTGAGCTTGGCACCCTCGGCAAACGTGGCATGAGAGCCGCCGTCGAGGAAGAGGCCCGTAACCTTGTTCTCGGTGATGGAGACGGTGGAGGCAGCATCGACGTTAAGCGTAGCGTGCGACAAAGGCTCCTCCTTGGGCTTCAACAGGCGCATGCCAGCGTTCCAGTAGCTCGTGCCCTTGGTACCGGAAATCTGGACATTCGCGCTCTTGAACTCGCCCTCACCCGTAAAGATGATGCCGTTATAAGCGTTGTTGTTGGCGGTAACCGTTGAATGATCAATGGTGAGATCGCCGGCAGAAAGACCGTGGCCACCGTTGCCGGAGAAATCGACGGTGGAGCCGTTCCTGATATTGAAGTGCGAACCGTTCGAGCCGTTGCCGGTCGAGTTCACGACGTTGACCGTTGAATGGTCAATCTTGGCGTGGAACGTGCCGGTAAAACCAGAACGATTGTGATCGGAGGTGTAGGTAGAATTGCTCTCAATATTCACGTTGTAGCCGCTGCCACCGTCCCACTCAAGAGCATCCTGCGGGTAATTCTTGATAGTGAGACTGGAGCCGTTTTTCAAGTTAAGTGTGTTGTCGCCCGTGAAATAGATAGCATGCGTGTTCTTTGCAGTTTTTGCGCCGTCCATGGCGAGCGAGGCATGATCAAGCGTAATAGAGGCGCCTCCGCTTGCGCCCACAGCCATCCACTTCCACTCATACGGCGTGGAGCCAACATTCGCCATGCTCACGGTAACGTTCTTGAACGTCAGTGCCTTACCCAAAAGAGCAATACCCTCGTCGGCGAACGTCAGTGCCTTGCCGTCGCCATCAATGGTGAGATCCTTGCTCAGGTTAAGACCGGCGGTCTCGGCGTCGGCAAGCAGCGTAACCGTCTCGCCGTTCTTTGCAGCAGCAACAGCCTCATCAAACGTGTTGTACTCCTTCTCGCCAATACGTGCCACAGCACCATCGGCATAGGCGCTCGGCACCAGAAGCAGCGCGCAGATAAGTGCCATGGCAAACATCGCCACCAGGCGCGCTGCCCGGGCGCGTATGCTTCGTTTAGGCTCCATTTTGTCCTCCCCATCGGCGTTTTCCAGCCGTCCGTACCAAGCGGTAACTCGGCCAACGACCAGCGATATTCATTGTGATGGTATGAGGTTTTAAAAATCATTTCAAGCGGGGTAGCATATGGCACGCACTGTGGAAGAGGCAATGTCGCAGGGCCCCTCCTTGCTAAAAAACAAGCAGCTTTAACTGAATACAGCTGGAAGTTAAAAACTGGATATCATCCCCCTCAAATACATAAAAACCGCTCGTATGCCATTACACATACGAGCGGTTTATCACCTGTTACCACTCCCGAAAATGTTGAGCAACAGTCTAGCAATTTTCATTAAAGAAACGTGACAAGTGCCATCAAATTCGTAGGGGGGAGTTGTACCTTAGAGCATCGCGCCAAAGTCGCTTACGAGAATCTGGCCGGTAAGAGCGCGGGACTCGTCGCTTGCCAAGAACAGCGCGATATTCGCCACATCCCCAGGCATGCAGGGCTGGGTTTGCAAGTTGGAATGCGCGGCCATGGCACCCATCATGTCGGGATCCATATCGGCAGCAGTGGTGCCGGCGACCATAGGGGTCACAATGGTGCCCGGGCAAATAGCGTTGCAGCGAATGCCCGTTGCCTGGAAGCGCAGCGCCGTGTGCTTGGTCACGCCAATCACCGCGGCCTTGGTGGACACGTATACCGCCCCGCCGCAGCCCTTCTCACCAGCGACAGATGCAATGTTCACGATGCTTGCCCCCGCCTTCATGCGCTTGGTTGCCGCGCGCATGCAGCGCATGGTGCCCTTCTGGTTGGTCTCGATAATGCGGTCAAGGTCCTCGTCCGTAAAGCGATCAACCGGCTTAAGGCCACTTTCAAGAATGCCCGCGTTATTAACGAGGATGTCAATCTGACCAAACTTCTCCTCGGCGGCGGCCATCATACGCTCGGGGTCTTCGGGCTTGGAAATATCGGTAGGAACGACAAGGGTCTCGCCGCCGGCAGCCTGAATCTCGGCAGAAACCTCTTCGAGCGCAGCCTCGCGACGCGCAGTCATGACAACCTTTGCGCCCTCGGCAGCAAACAGCCTGGCAATAGCAGCACCTACACCGGAGTTCGCACCGGTGACGACAGCAACCTTGTTATCCAAACGGCCCATAATAGCTCCTCTCTTTGTGGCGGCGCCCGAGGTCCATCCAGACGCCGCAGCCAGCAAGCGTCAGCGTAACGTACGGAAGCCTTCGCATGAAAGGCCCATCGGCATGCGGAAATACGTCAAGCGGCAGGCGGCGAGATGCGAGGAGAGCCTGAGGGCGGCGCCTTCCCCGCCAGAGCGGCGACGAAGGGAACGGCCCGAAAGTCGACCCTCCGCAAAAGGCGTTTTATATCGCCGGCAAAAGCGCTTTGCTACATAAATCGCTTAGCAAGCATTCCAGCAAATACAGTTCTCTAAAGCGCGGACAAAAGACTCAAGTCCCCGCGCGTCATATGCAGAAAACCGGTCAAGCAGAGGACTGTCGATATCTAGCACGCCCACCACGTGGCCTCCGCAATGAAGCGGCACGACCACCTCGGAACGCGACGCCGCATCGCAGGCAATGTGTCCCGGAAACGCGCGCACGTCGGAGACCAGCTGCGTCTTGTCCTCTACCGCAGCGGTTCCACACACGCCACGCCCAAAGGGAATGCGCACGCAGGCAACTTTGCCTTGGAAGGGACCCAGGCGCAGCTCCGGCGTCTTTTGGTCTCGGGTGGATTCGTCCACTACATAGAATCCCGCCCAGTTGATGTTGTCCATAGCCTCGAGCAGACAGGCCGAGGCATTGGACAGAACCGGCAGCCAGTGATTGTCGGCTTGAGCCAAAGCCTCAATCTGCCGCATGAGCAGCTCGTAATCTACAGGTATATCCATAGTGCCTCCTAGGGCGAAGCGATGATCTATCCCACCCGGCCATTGTAGCCGCCATATGGGAACTCAAGCTCGGGCAAGCGGCACGAAGCTGCCCTGCGCCCAGCGGCAAAGCCCAACAGCAAAGCCCAACAGCAAAGCCGCCGCCGGGAAGAACTGCCCGGCGGCGGCTGTCACGACGCTATTGCACAAGTGCACTATTTAATCACTTTGCTCTTTCCAAAACGCGCCTTGAGCTGTGGTCCTGCAACCTGGATCAAAATGACCACGATCAAGATCACGCCCTTGATAGTGTCGTTGATGAGCGAATCCATCTTGAGGGCGATGATGATCTTATCGATCACGGTGTACGACATGGCGCCAAACAGCACACCCAGGATGCGGCCCTTGCCGCCGCTCATGGCAATGCCGCCAAGTACAACGGCCGCGATGGCGTACATCTCGTAGCTTTTGCCCGTGGTGGCGGGGTCGGCGCTTGCGTTCATAGCGATCCAGAGAAACGCTCCCAGTCCTACCAAAGCGCCGGCGATCACAAAGACCAAGGTACGCATAGCAGACACGTTGATGCCCGCAAGGTGCGCGGCGCGAGCGTTGGAGCCCACGGCGTAGATCTTCTTGCCAAACTTCGTCGAGGTGCAGATATAGACAAACAGCACCACCATAAGCACCATGATCAGGCCCACGATCGGCATGATTCCGGCAACCTTGCCGTTGCCGAATGCATAAAACGCCCGGTAACTGTCGAGCGCATTGGACATACGGAAAACCGAGCTGCCGTTGCCGATAAGCTCAGCCGGGATATGCTGGCACGCATACTGTGAAAGGGAGCGATAGATAAGCATCGTTGCCAACGTGACGATAAACGACGGCATCTGCACGATGCCTACGAGTACACCGTTGATCAAGCCGCACAGCGCTCCAAAAAGGACAGCAAACAGAAGCGTCAGCGGAATGGAATTGGTCTGATTGAACACCACGACCGAGAAACCGGCCACAAACGCGAGCATCGAGCCCACGGAAAGGTCGATGTCGCCCGTAAGGCACACGATACCCATGCCAATGGCAATCACGCCGATCACGGCGCTGTGACGGAACACGTTCATGGCCGCGCCCAAGGCAAAGCCGCCCGAAACAGATGCGTACACGATGTAGATGACCAAAAACACCAGCACAAAGCTGTAAGTCTTAACAATGTTGAGCAGGCCAGCCGGCGCCGGTTTCTTGTTCACAGCTGCGTCTTTCATAAGATGCACCTCACCATTCCAATCAATAAGCCTATGCAGCGGAGTTCGTCGAATAGAGCATCACCGTCTGCTCGTTAATCTCGTCATGCGCCAACTCTTTGACCACGCGCCCCTCGTAGAGCACATAGCAGACGTCAGCCACTTCGCGCAGCTCGGGAATCTCGAGTGTATTGATAATCACCGTCTTGCCCTTGCGAGCCAGATCCAAAATCAGGTGATAGATCTCGGACTTCGCGCCAACGTCGATACCTTGCGTGGGGTTGTCGAGCAAGAGTACCTGGGCGTCGGTGTTGAGCCATCGGGCCAAAAAGACCTTCTGCTGGTTGCCGCCCGAAAGCGAGTTGATATTATCGGCCGAGGAATTCGCCTTGATGTTGAGCAGCTTGCCGTATTTCTCGAAGCGCTCGTCCTCGCGCTTCGTATTGATGGCAAACGAACGGGCAGAAAGCACGTGCTCGGACAGATACATGTTCTCGAGCAACGACATGTCTGGAATCACCGAGTTTTCCTTGCGGTCGGCGGGCAGCATCGCTATGCCTGCGCCCATTGCCTCGTGAATCGATCCACCGTGCAGCTTCTTGCCGCACACCTCCACGTTGCCGCCCGAAGGATGGTGGATACCGAAAAGGCCCTGCATCAGCTCAGAGCTGCCGCAGCCCTTAAGACCTGTAAGACCGATAATCTGCCCGCGACGTGCCGTAAACGTAACGTCTGCAAAACCCTCGCCGCTAAAATGCTCGACGCGAAGCATCTCCTCGCCCAGCTCGCGCGGCTCATAGGCGTCGCGATCAGAGAGCGCAGCGCCCACAAGCAGGTTGGTAACCTCGCGAGGGGTGGTGTCGGAGATATTGCCATTCGCGATGAATTTTCCGTTGCGAAGCACCGTATAGGTATCGCAAAGTTCAAAAATCTCGGGCATCTTGTGCGAGATGAAAATGAACGACGTGCCCTTGTCGCGCAGGCCACGCACGATTTGGAACATATGCTCCACTTCGTTGGTATTGAGCGAAGCGGTAGGCTCGTCCAAAATGAGCAGCTTGGCGTTGCGGAAAAGCGCGCGGCTGATCTCGAGCAGCTGCTTTTCACTCGGTTTCAAATCGTCTACCAGTGCATATGGGTCGATGTCCACGCCCAAGCGCTCAAAGAGCTCGGCAGCCTTATTTGCCATGTCGCGCTTTTTGAGCGAACCCCACGGGGTGGTCTCCTCGGCCCCCAAGAAGATGTTTTCGTATGCCAGCAGGTCATTGAACAGATTGAGCTCCTGGTGCACAAAAGCGATGCCTGCGTCCTCGATCTGCTTGATGGAAGAGCCGGTGATGTCCGCACCGTCGAAGGTGACAGTTCCGGCGTCTGCCGTATAGGAACCGGAGAGGATGTTCATCAACGTCGACTTGCCAGCGCCGTTCTCTCCTAGCAATGCGTGAATCTCGCCCACGTTTACATGCAGCTCCACACCCGAAAGCACCGAGACGCCACTAAACGCTTTGTAGATCCCGCTCATGTTCAGGAGTTCCATGAGCATTACCTCCTAACGAATGCGGACGGAGCGCAGCCGCGACTCCGCCCGCATCAAACAGCCAATGCCCCGTCGGCTGGAAGGCTGCGACGGGGCAGGGAAAGGCTTACTTGAAGGACTTGAAGTCCTTGACGTTATCCTTAGTAACGTTCTCGCACTTGATGACGTGATCCTGTGCGACTTCCTTACCGTCAAGATGGTCGACCATATCCTGAATGGCCAGCTGAATCATGGACGGCGAGTAGGTGACGGACATAACGCCGCCAAGGTTCTTGACGATATCCTGGTAGGAGTTACCGCGGATGACCTCGTAGTACTCGTCAAGGCCGCCGCAACCGGTGATGAACGGCTTGGTGGCAAAGATCTTGTCCTTGGTAGCGTCGGAGATGCCGCCGCCGTTGAGGGCCTCGAGGATACCCATGGCAAGCTCGTCGTCCTCGGCGTAGAACCACTTGATCTCGGCGTTGGACTCGTCGCCCATCAGGGACTCGAAGGAAGCCTTGGTGTCGGAGCGGCTCCAGTTCATGGCGCCGGACTTGGTGACAGCATCGTTGACCTGGTCCTCGGTCCACTTGGCGTCGTCGGCGATCTTCTTGCCGTCAAACTCGATCTTACCGGTGAGGTACTCGCCAAAGCCGCTGTCGCGCAGGGTGGTGACGGAGGAGGTGTCGCCCTGGTACACGTACACCTTGTCGCCCGGCTTCATGCCGTTCTCGACAAAGTAGGCAGCAGAGCCGGCGCCGATGCCCTCGTTGTCGCCCTTGACGTTAGAGACGGCGGTATCGGCTACAGCCTCGATAATGCGGTCGAAGGCCACGTACGGAATGCCTGCGTCGACGATAGACTGGATGGCAGACTGCACAGTGTCGTCCATGGGCTGGATAACGATGCCGGCGATTTCATCGGTGTTACCGGCGAGAATGTCCTCGACCTCTTGAATCTGCTTGGATGCGGAATCGGCGGTCTGCAGCTCGGCCTTGTACACGCCAGCCTTGTTGACCTCCTCGATCTTCTCCTTGGCAAAGGTTGCCACGGAGCCGGTCCAGCCGTGGTCCTCAGACGGGGTGAGGACGTAAATGGTCTTGCCGGAGCCCTTGGCAGCGGAACCAGCAGAACCCTTGGCGGCATCGTTGCTACCGCACGCGGTCAGGAATGCAGCAAGCACCGCACTGCCGGACCCAACCAAGAACGAACGACGAGACATGTTGGTGTTCATAACGTTTCCCTTCCATAGCTTTCCGCCCTGATGGGCATTACATACTGGCCAGTTAACTTACAAACTGGCGCATGTACCGATAGGATTGTTCGATGCTCGCAAGCACGCGCTCGCGGCTCGACTCAAAAGCGCGATCTTCGACCTCGACGCAAGCGTCACCGTCAAAGCCCGCCTCGGTAAGCGCAGACACGAATGCGCCCCAGTCCACATCGCCCAGACCGGGAATCTTGGGCACCATGATGTCCAACGGGTAGGCCATGGTGCCGTACTCGGCCAAGCGGTCGCGCAGCAACTTGATGTCTTTGAAGTGCACGTGGAAAATCTTGGGCGCAAACGCGCGAATGGCACGATCGCAATCGATCATCTGCCACACAAAGTGGCTCGGATCGATCGCGATGCCCAAATTCGGGCTCGGCACGCGCTCGAACACGCGACGCCAGTTCGCGGGTGACGTCATGATGTTCTGGCCACCGGGCCAGTTGGTCTCGTCAAAGAGCATAGGGCAGTTTTCGATGGCAACGAGAATGCCCTCGTCCTCGGCGACCTTCATGATGGGGTTCCAAACGGCTCCCACCTCGTCGAGGTTTTCCTCGAGTGACTTATTTGTCATGCGCCCGATAAAGCTCGTCACCTTGGGTACGCCGAGCTTCTTGGCGGCGTGGATCACGTTGATCAGATGCTCGTTGCAGACACGGCGACGCTCGAGGTCGGCATCCATATTATTGGGGTAATAGGCCAGCGCGCCCATTTGCACGTGATGCTCGGCGGCGTAGTCAAGCAGATGCTGCGCGTATGCGTCGTCTTCAAGCACGCGCTCAGCATCCACATGGGTTACGCCCGCATAGCGACGCTCGGCTTTACCCTGCGGCCACGAGGCGACCTCGATGGTCTCATAGCCAATGCGGCTCACCTCGTCGATCATTTCCTCAAAGGTCCATCCGTCAAAGATGGAGGTAATAATTCCCAGTTTCATGCCCTACCCCTGCTTCACGTTGACGACGGTTCCGGTCTTACTCGACTCGATGCTGCCAAAAACCGCTCGCATGGCGGCCAGGACGCTTTCGCCCGAGATGGCAGGATCGGTATCGTTTTCCAGGCAGTCCACAAAAGCATCGATGATGCCCGATGCGGTCTGGTTATCGTTTGTTTGAATGGCCTCGACGTCGTAGGTCTCATGCTCGCCGCACGCGAGGTCTACGACGATAGAATGAGCCGGGTCGTCGTAGATGCGCATGACGCCACGAGTTCCGTAGAGCACTGTCGAGTTGTCCTCGGGACCGTAATACGTCCAGCTCGCCGTCATGGAGCCGATGGCTCCTCCGCTCATGGTGTAAACGCAAATGGCATTGTCGTCCACGCCCACCAGGTTTCCTTGCGGATCGCGCTTATCGAGCGTCGTCACGCGAGCAGTCGTGGATACGACGGTCTGGCCGAGCAGCCATTGGATGAGGTCGGTCTTGTGAACGCCCAGATCTGCCATGGCACCCATCGCGGCGCGCTTAGGGTCAAAGAACCAGCTGCCGGTTCCCGGATCGACACTCCACGTCTCGGGCCCGCCGTGACCAAACGTCGTGCGGAAGGTCAGGACATCGCCGATTTTTCCGGCGTCGAGCAACTCCTTGGCGCGCACGTGAGCGCGAGCGAAACGCTGATTTTGGTCAATCATGAGCTTCTTGCCTACAGCGCGTGCCTCGGCAACCATCTGCTCGCACTCGTCGATGGTGATAGCCATGGGCTTTTCGCACAGCACGTGCTTGCCTGCCTTAAGGGCAGCGATGGTGGAGGCGGCGTGGTTGGCATTGGCGGTGCATACGCTTACGGCGTCCACGTCGGAAGCCAAAAGCTCTTCGAGCGTTTTGTACGCCACGGCACCGTAGGTTTTCGCGATTTCACAGGCGCGGTCGTAGTTCATGTCGAACACTGCGGTGATCTGCGCATTCGAATTTGCCTCGTATTCGGGCAAATGACGAACCTGAGCGATCTTGCCGCACCCGATAACGCCCACGCGAACCATATGTGCCTCCTTCAGGCCCTAAAGAGGGCTCGATGCGTACCGATGGATCCTTGGAAATGAAAGATTTCTTTCATTTCTTTCATTTTGTGTTTCATCACTTGCATCGTAATGAGATAAAGATGGTTTTGCTTTGGCTATTCCCGTGAGTGGTATTAAACGATACTCAAGTGGTTCTAATGCGCTATATTCCTGCACTTTTCTATTTTTGCACCACAAGTTACCGTAAATCGAAAGAGAAGTGGTATTCAGAGAAGCATACCTTGCTGGCTAAAGCGCTTTATCGCCGGGCACTTCGACCGTATGAAAAGTTTTCAAAACCGTCGAGCGATTCAAACCTACCTTTCGCTTTTTTCAGCCGCATACTGCATGCTGTAAAGCAAACGACCCACTGGAATCGAGAGGGAGGGCCGATGGCCGGAAGCAAGAAAATCACCATCGCACACGTTGCTGAGCATGCAAAGGTTTCGTCTGCCACGGTCTCGCGCGTACTGAGGCATCCGGAGCTGGTGAACCCTTCCACCGTTGCGCGTGTGCGCAAAAGCCTGTCGGAGCTCGGCTATTCCGGAATCGCCGGACAACCCGCGGCGGGAACATCGCGCCGTACCATCGTGGTCAATATTCCCTGGCTCGACAACCCCTTTTACGGCGAGATCATGCGCGGCGTGCGCGTTTCCGCCGAAGCGCACGGTCTGGAAATGCTTATCTCCTGGGGCTCACCCGACAACGTTGAATCATGCAAGCGCTTTTGCTCCATGCTGCAAAACTGCGGAGCAGCGGGCGTTATTATCCTTTGTCCACTTTCCTCAGAGTCGCTCGAGCGTATATCCAGCACCGTCCCTACCGTGCAGTGTTGCGAGTACAACCCCGAAACAAATATCCCCTTCGTGAGCATCGACGACCGCGAAGCAGCGCGCACCGCCGTTGAGCACCTGGTTTCATGCGGATGCAAGAAGCTCTCCATCGTATGCGGGCCGCAAGTTTATAAGTACGCCCGCGGCCGCAAGGAAGGCTTCTTGGAGGTTATCCGCACGCACGACCTTGTCGAGCGTCCCTCTTGGATGCTTCAGATTCCCAACAACAACTTTGGCCTCGCCTATTCCGCCATCTGCCATATGCTGGAATCTCCCAACCGACCCGATGGCGTTTTTGCGTGCTCGGACACGTATGCCGCAGCCGTAATCCGCGCGGCCAAGAAATGCGGTCTCGAGGTCCCACGCGACCTCATGGTTGTTGGTTTTGATAATACCGACACCGCAGCCATGACCACGCCCGCGCTTACCACCATCAGCCAACCGCGTTACGACATGGGCTTTTCGGCCTGCAACCTGCTTATCGAGCGCATGGACGGATCGGACTCCGCAAGCTCGATGCTTCTTGAAACGGAGCTCGTCGTGCGTGAGTCCACAATCCGCAAATAGATTAATGAGCAACGGCTACACAAGCTGCAGGGCCTGATATGCTGCTCCGAGAATGCCGGCTTCGTTGCCCAGCGTTGCGCGACGCAACGTGTAGCAGCCGCGCATAGGAGGAAAGACATATCGGTCGAGCCTCTCGGCAAGGGGAACCATCAATAAATCCCCGGCGCCAGAGAGGCCGCCGCCCACAATCACCTCAGAGGGGTCGACGGTCGCCATGATGCCCGCCAGCGCACGAGCCAGATAATCGACCGTCATATCGCGCGCCGCCGTGGCAGTAGCCCCGCCCTGCTTTACTTCTTCAAAAATCTCTTCGCCCTTGGTGAAGCGACATTCCTCGCCGGCTTTCTCGGCAATCTCATTTGCATTTTTGATAATCCCCGCCGCGGAGGCGTAGCACTCGAGGCAGTTGACGTTGCCGCAGCCGCACACGCGCTCCGAGGGAGCCACGACCGGAATGTGGCCGATCTCTCCACCACAACCATGGTCGCCGCCCACGATCTTGCCATCGATAATGATGCCGCCGCCAACACCGGTGCCCAGCGTGACAAATATGGAATTGCCCGTAACGGAACCTTCTCCGCCCATCCAAACCTCACCGACGGCAGCGGCGTTAGCGTCGTTAATCAATGCCACGGGCAGGCCCGTTCCCTCGCGCAAAATATTGCCGAGCGGCATGTTGCCCCATCCTAAATTGACGGCGCGCACGGCATCCTCGCCATTTACCGGACCGGGAATACCCGCACCGATAGCGACGATAGGCTCGGGGGACGAAGCCAGCTTTTCGTTAATGCTGGAGATCATCTCATCGGGAATGTGGGAACCCGCATCGGCGAGGTTCGTAGGGACAGACCAGCGCTCAATAATGGTCCCTGTCTCGTCGACGATGGCAAACTTCACGGACATGCCGCCCACATCGATGCCGAACACACGCTTCATGGTAGCCACTCCCCTTCGAATCGCCGTGCAAACACGAGCGACAGTCAGTTCCATCCAAATGCATTGTATGCGCGAAAGCAGGACGGTTGACAGCATCCAATTTGTTAACGGCTGAGCGGCGATGACAAAACGATGGGCGGAAAGACCCGGGCGCGAGCACCAGAGCCGGGCAGAAGCGTGGAAAGCGTCCTGACTGGATCTATTCTCCATGCCGCGGGGTATCATTTGGACAACCAACGAACGCGTCTGCAGGAGGTGCATCATGCAGCGAAATCAAATTACGCCGCAAAAAGATGGTCGAGAAGGTATCGAGCCTGTCATCCCTACTGCCGAGGCAATTCCGCAACCCACAATGCAGCTGAGCCTTTCCGATTGGATTTGCGAACGTCGCCCTTTGCAGATCGGCTTTATCGTTCTTTTGATCGTTGCGGCTCTTGTCTCGGAATTTGCTTTGCGCCCGCACTTTGAGCAGGTCGAGACCTGGGGAAGTACCATAGAGGTCATCGACGCCAAGAAGACAAACGTCTTGGCGCTCACGACCTCGTCCCTTGCGCTCTCGGCAGCCATCACCGCCATCCCCGACGACGCCGGCACTCCCGTAGCCGAGCAACTCTCCCAGCTCGCTGGCAACCTGGGCATTGTGCTCGCGGTGCTCTACCTCGAAAAATACCTGCTCACAATCTTGAGCTTCCTCTCATTTGGCGTGCTCATACCCATTGTCTGCGTGCTCTTTGCCATCTCGCTCGGCATTCACGGGCGCTTGAGCACCAGCCGCGTGTTGCGAGTCCTGGGCATGCGTGTGCTCATCGTGGCAGCCATCGCCATCACGGTAGTGCCCGCCAGCGTATGGGTCACGCAGCGTGTCGATGAAACCTACCAGGTGAGCATCGCACAGGAAGAAGCGAAGGCGAAGGCGGAAGCCGAGGAAAAAGCCGCCAAGGAAAGCAAGAGCAAAAGCAAGCAGAAACAGGAAAACAAAAGCTTCCTGGACCAGCTTGTCGATGGCGCAGCGCAGCTTGGTTCAGCTCTTTCGAGCGGCGTTCAGAGCCTGACCGACAGCGTGATCACGCAGGCAACAAACCTGATTGAGGGTGCCATTGTGATGATTGTCACCTCATGCCTGATTCCGCTTTTGGTGCTCGCCGCCTTCCTTTGGATGGGACACGCGCTGCTGGGCATCGACGTCTCCGCGCCCACCAACTACCTGGTGCACCGTTTTAAGAAGTAGGATGTCCCAAGGCTAATAATCGTTGTCCGGGCCCGGGCGCCACGAAAGCGGCACCCGGGTTCTTTTACGACGAATAGTCCGTTCGATGCCGCATGCCGCACGGTACAATCGGTTCCATGAAACCTATCGCGCACATTCATACCGACCTGCCGCAGAAATTTGGCATTCCTCGCAACAGCTTCTTGGCACCGCACCTGCAGGGGTCGATTGTTTTTGAACCCGAGTTTGCACTGGATGCAGCCGTGGCGGGACTCGAGAGCTTTAGCCACCTGTGGCTTATCTGGCAGTTTGAAAACGGCACGCCCGGAGGTACTGCCAAAGACATCGCCGCCGATAGCGCAACCGCAAACAAGGCAGGCACCAACGACAACTGGTCGCCAACGGTACGGCCGCCACGCTTAGGCGGCACCGAGCGCGTAGGCGTTTTTGCCACGCGCAGCCCCTTTAGGCCCAATCCGATAGGTCTCACCTGCGTGAAAATCGATAGCATAGAGCACAACGAGGCCGGGCCCATCATCCACGTGCTTGGCGCAGATCTGCGCGACGGGACGCCGATTCTCGACATCAAGCCCTACATCCCCTTTGCCGATTGCCACGAGGATGCCAGTGGCGGCTGGATCGAAGACGCCCCGTGGCAGGAACTGGAAGTCGAGTTTCCCAAAGAACTGCAGCAGCGCGTCGAACTCGAAAAACTCCCGGGACTCGTAGAAGTCCTGCGACAAGACCCGCGCCGCGCCGGCAGCAAGCACGAGCCGGAACGCATCTATCATTTGGCTTACGCCGGATACGACGTGGCGTTTACCGTGGATGGAACGCGTCTTGCGGTGATTGAGATACAGACATCGGCCTAAAGAAGCGCTGCGATCCAGGAAGTCACGGCGCGAATCATCATGACGATGGCCGGCGCCAGCACAGAGGTCAGCAGCGCCCGAAAGACCTCAGATCGCAGAGGCTCAAGTTCCATATGGGAGAACTTCCTTTTCCGATACAGTCGACTGCCAAAGCACCAGATCAGGTTAATGGTCGCGAGACTTAAAAGGAGACATAAATACTCATAAAGGATGTCTGCAAACGGCATTTCGGCGCTCCTTTCGAAGGAAACCTATTAGTGGTCCCATTCTCGCGCGCCGTGGGGACATGCCTTTTCCAGGCAGCATCCCCGAAGAGCGAGGCATGCTCGGGCAACGGCGCACGTCCCCCTCCGCCGAGGGCCTTTACCGGCAACAATCCCAAAAGTGAGGATCGTTCAGGCGATTCACCCACTCCATGATTTCTTTTTTCGACTCGTCGGTATTGTCCCAGCCGCCATGAACACTGGGAGACGCACCCAGTCTGAGACAGCCTCGCTCAAATCGCGTCATGTTCTCAATCACTCGCTTGTCGTAGACCTTCTTGATGCGGAAGTTGCAAAGCCTGTCCGATCTCATGTAAATCTGGATAAGTCTCCTCTGGCGGCGCGGTTTCCCCATCACCACGAATGTCCAATGGCCTTCGCAAATATGCCACTCGCTACCGATATACCCCTTTGTACCCGGAGAAAAATGCTTGGTTCCACGGCCTACGGTGCCGTCTTTTCTCACATGGGCAGCGTCTTCAGAGACATTCGCAACAAGACACCAAATCCATTCGGGAAGGTGCGGAGACTCCTTAGCGATTCGCTCAAGCGAAGAGTAAAAGTCCCCGACGTTCTGATTCAACGCTCTTTTGGCAACCTGCCCGTCATCCGCACCAATGATGAGCCAATCCCCATCATACAGCTCGGCAAAGTCGAGCTCGTAAAACGCGCTCTCACTGCAATGCCCCTCGATGAGCCACTGCGGCGGCTTGGGTGCGTCAGGTGGTTGGCCAGAATTGGGGAGCATCTCGAAAAGCTGTCCATCAAAGAACCAGCCACGCCATTCATTGGTCGCAGCGCTATATCGCTTAAGTTCAGCCCATTCCTGAACGATCAGATTGCCGTAAATGGCATCGGCGTCTTTGTTCAAATGCTTGTCCAGCAAGCGGTTGAATTCTTCTTCGGGCATATCCTCAAACGTCACCACGACGCGATTGTCGGCATCGAGATTCTTCATCACTTTTTTGCGCCCATTGCTATTGGCAACGGCCTTCCAGCCGCCCTGCGAGTCTGTCAAGACTCTCCTGTAGTCTCCGCTGTATGCGCAATAGTTACCACGCCGGCCAACGCCTCGAGTCTCGGGCGTATCCCTATGGGCCTCTCCTAAAACATGGCAATCATCGAACGTGAACCTGTGCGTTAACGCGTAGTGCCAGCCGTCCGTTATCATCCTGATGCCAAGTTTCTCAGCAGCTTTGTAGAGAGACTTGTACTGCAAGAGCGGCAGCCGAGGACCACGATACATAACGGGAACCCCAAAGTTCCCTGGACGTCGATTAAAGTGCAGGATTTCCTCGTTCACTGCCTTTTCGACATCAAAAAGAACCGCGTCGAAAAAGGTCATTGATCTTGCCACGGAATATTCTTCTGCAAAGCCTTCGACCACTTCCCAGCCATCCGGCCCAGAAGGAAACATGATGATGAGCCCGTCCATGCTTTTCGCCCCTATCTTGGCATGTGCGCGGGATGCCTAAATACCAAAACATGGCTCAGCAACTTTCTTGGCTCTACGCCAAACTCCTCCGCCAAGCTGCATAACTCCTCGGGAATTCCCCCAAGCTCCTCAAGACGCTCCTCTTCGAATCCCTCAAGAATAGCGGGGTCATTAATAAAATGCGTATCGATTCCCCAAGGCACAAATCCAAGGCGCCTGAACATCTTTTGGCTGCCGATATTCTGCGGGTCGATTTTTGCGATAAACGGCGTCACGCCCGCCACTCTCCAAAAGGCCCCCATGAATGCCAACACTGCCTCCGGCCCTAAGCCCCTTGACTGGAAGTGCTCAAGCAAATTGATTGCGATCTCGGGGCATTGCCTTTTCAATCGCTCTATGGCGCAATAACCTAGAAACTCGCCGGTTTCTTTAGCGCATATAGTGCAGTACAGGGAATCCTCCCCCTGCACGCCTTTCCAATAATCCGCCCGGAGCTCTTCATTGCGTCGATACTCGCGCGCAAGCAATGGGCATGGACCACCGAACGCATCGATGTACTTCATAACGTCCTCGCCTATCGGACGCCTAAGCACGAGCCTCTCAGTACGCGCCAAAACACCATCGGCATCAAAAAATAATGAAGCCCTTAAGTCCTGCATCATTTCCCTGCGCCCCTGTCACACGCACGGCCTTTTGAAACTCGAGTCGAACCGATAAAGCCCACTCTCAAAAACCCGCTTTCAACCTTTATGTTTTGGATATTACCCTCGCGTGCGGACACACTCCCGCCACATGGCAAGCCCGTTTCAAGGTCCTCCAAAGGAGTGCTGACGCCTATACTCAACTTAAGGGTTTTCCCAAGCCACCCGGAGGTGAACGCCATGAACGAAGACGCAGCCAAGCCGATATCCACGCACATGAACGAGCGCATCGCGGCCGAACTCAAAAATATCGAAGCGAGCAAGGACGTTCGCGTACTCTACGCATGCGAATCGGGGAGCCGTGCTTGGGGATTCGCCTCCGAAGATAGCGACTACGACGTCCGATTCATCTATGTGCACGAGCCCGAGTGGTACCTCCGGCTTGAACAGGCGCGCGATGTTATCGAATGGAAGCTCAACGAGGCGCTCGACATCAACGGCTGGGACCTAAGCAAGGCGTTGCGTCTTATGCGCGCATCAAACCCCACCATCTTCGAATGGCTCAACTCCCCTATCGTCTACCGCGAACTCGATGCGTTCTCTGCGCCCAAGGAGCTCTCCGGCCCGTCGTTCGCACCGCGGCCCACCATCTACCACTACCTCAACATGGCCCGCAAGAACCGAGTGGACCATCTCTCGGCAGAGCGCGTGCGCTTGAAGAAGTATTTCTACGTCATGCGCTCCCTGTTGGCCGCGCAGTGGGTTGCCGAGAAGCGCACGGCACCTCCCGTACCCTTTGCGGAACTCGTCAACGCCGAGCTCGAACCCGCCGTGAAACCTCTTTTTGATGAGCTCGTCCAAAGGAAAATCAACATCCCCGAAAGCGATCTTATGCCGCACGTCCCCGAACTCGACGTTTGGATCGAACACACGTATCAGGAGGTTGAAGCGGCGATTCCCAACGTTCCGTCTTTTGATAAGCCCGAATGGGACGCCTATGACCGCGCCTTTCTTGATGTGCTGGGAATATCTGACTAGGTACGACGAGCCTAAGGTCACAACTATACGATGGAACCACTCGCCATGCTCACCATTGGGGGGAATCCCGCACTACGAGAATGCCCCCAATACGCCCACCCTCAAGAGACTTAAGAATATCGCCGCACGCTTCGTCCATCTCGTCAAGCGCTTTGCAGCGTGGAAAAGACCAGTTGTTGACAAAAGAGCCCGAGGAATCTTAGGCAAAAACCCGCTCATGTCAATCCCGCCTTTCGAGGGCATCCGCAAGCACTTGATAGTAGATAGCCGGATCCTGCGCCGCAGCGAGGCCCGACACCTGCCCGTCGCCGGTCTCCACCACAATCCAGGTTCCATTCGCTCGCTCCGCAAAGTCCACGGTGTAGTAGGGGCTCCCAAGATTTGAGCACGCCAGTACAAGCTCCTCGGGCGGCTTCGCAACATTGGTCGGCTGATTTGAATTCCTGCATACGTTGAGGAGATTCCCGTCGAGATAGAAAGCTCTCCATTCATTCGTTGCACCACCGTAGCGGGCCAGATCAACGCACTCTTTGCAGACAATACCGACCGTGAAAAGGTCCCCGCGGAGCCTGACGAACTCTTTAACAATCCCGTCCATGCGCTCTTGGCTCACGGGAGTGTGAAAGCTAACGGGAAACCTCGTCCCTTTGACCGACTTTACATAGTCCTTGACCATAAACTCCGTGAACATGCGGTTGATTACCACCGCATCAGCCCGATGGCCTAAAAAGGCAACGAGCCGTGGAGCATGGACCTTCAAGGCATCATTCCGCATGTAAGCAAGCGGGAACATGTGGAACTCCTCGTATGCGTTCGGCGACGTCAGAGGGCAGAGCCCCTTCTCCCTCAAAGCGGTAAAGAAAGCCCTGTATCGGTCTTGCTTCATCATCCAACCTCGATACACCAACGGCAACGCTTCATCAAGAAAAGGGCGATCGAGCGCAAGCTCTCCACGTTCCTCGAACAGTTCCAGATCGAAAAGCCCCACGTCAAGACGCCCCTCAGCACACGCAGACTCATATTCGATGCGCATCGACCCATCTGGAACTATCTTTTCAAAATAGTCAGCTGGAAAGAGTGCGTTGGCAACCCTTGGCATAGCAGCCCCCTTCGCAAACCTCAACCTCACCTTTCTTGCACGTCCACCGACGGTAGCGCGGCGTTTGCCACAAAGAGCGGTACGCCGGCGCGAGACATGAGCGCTGCATAAAAAGGCCTGTCAAGCGTTATCTTGCGCGGCTCTGGCGGATTCTCCGGCGGAAGGCCCGCGACAGCGACCATCGCCGTGTATGCGCCGGCCTCTACGCCGTTCTCATCGACGGCAAACTTCGCGCCATGGACAATCTGCGTTGGAGTTCCCTCTACTCCCACCATGGGTGCAAGCTCCATCGCAGTTGCCGCAGAGATGCCAGCGGCCTTTAGCAGCGAGCAGACATCCGAGAGCGTCGACTCACATTCAAAGCGAGGAATCCCCAGGTCGACGGGCCCCCATTCTCCCTCGCCTTGGGACAGACGCTCGAATAGCCCAAGCGCGTCATCAACATGACCATCCTCGCCGCTCGGAAGAACAAAACACATGCCGGCATCGGAGCTGAGGGGCAACGAGAAGGCAACGCTGCCGTTCTCGACAATTACCGCACAATCGCGCTTGCCGTGCATAAACGCTGTTTGAATATCGCCGTCCTTTGCATGGAAGTTCTCGACTTTGGTCGATTCGCCGTCAAACGGATCCGCCCATGCATCCTTCATGTAAAGCGCGCTCACAAGACAGGCAAGAGCCACTGGCGATAGCTCGATGCCTGGCGACAACAGGCCGTGAGTTTGTTCGGCTATCCAATCGGTCACCCGTTGGCCAACGCACGGATCGGCCAAGTCATCGATTGAGACATGCACGCCGCATCTGTCGCACTCGTGCAGAAACGCCTCTGATGGGTTCGCGGACTTAGAGAGCCAAGCTGCCGTTGCTGAGCTCGCATCATAACCGTCATAACCCCAGTTCCGCTCCCGCTCGATGCCAAAGGGATCTCGCTCGCCAAACATGTCGCCATCGCCCAGGAGCATGTCGAGCTCCCTACGCGTGGCGCCCGAGGCACCCTTTCGCACAATCGTCAGCAGGCTCGCGACGCACGCAGGAGACCAAACCCCATTCTTGTCTTGAGCGAGCACTTTCTCGGATAAGGTATTTGCAACGCTCCATGCCTGCAGGCTTGCCGGATTCGCTTCGTTAGTCATAGTCCACCCCCCATCGTTAGGACACGAACTATTATTTCTCACGGCGCGGACACAAATCTGCACTGGAAAGGCAGCCCAACGGTTTTCCAAGAGGCTCAAAGCCTTTCTATTCCTCAAAAACGAATTATTTTCAATTTTGAGGAATAGGCTTTTTTGCTATGCCTCGCCGCACAACCACCTCGCCAGGTCCACAATCTGCACCCCGTCACGGTCCGTTGTCTCGTGATGCGTGCGAGCCAGAATCATCTTGGGATACGCGTCGCCTATCTTAAGAAGTGGCGAGATTTCCCTCTCAAACGTCTTTTCCGAGCTGATATCGTCGCTAACTTGGATATAGAGCTTTTCGCTTCGTTTGATCGCTATAAAATCAATTTCCTTCTTATAGAGAACGCCAACGTATACCTCGTATCCGCGACGCAACAGTTCGATAGCTACCATGTTCTCGTACACGCGTCCCCAGTCCATATCGCGCGTGCCGAGCAGCGCATACTTAAACGCATGGTCTGCCAGATAATACTTCTCACCGCTCTTGAGATATTTTTTGCCACGAATGTCGTACCGGCGCACCTTATAGAAGGCGAATGCATCGCACAGATACCCCATATACGTGCCAACCGTCTTGTTCGTGATCTTTAGCCCATCCGCATTTAAGGCATCCGTAATGTTGCGAGCCGACGTGATGTTGAAAACGTTATCCATCATGTAATCGGCAATACGCAGCAGCGCCGATTCGTTCCTCACGCTGTGCCGCTGTACAATATCCCTCACGATCAGCGTCTTGAAAACTGTAGAAAGATACTGGTAGCGCTGCTCTTGCTTGTGGTAGGGATAGGAACCGGACATCCCACCAATATGGGCGTACTCATCGAAGTCGCGATCAGCCTCGCCTCCATCGTTATAAAGGCGGTATTCCTCAAACGAGAACGGGAAGACCTCAATTTCGAATGTCCGCCCCGTAAAGAGCGTCGACAGGTCGCTCGACAGCAAGAACGCGTTCGATCCAGTAATAAATATGTCGTATTGCTCAGAGGCATGGAGACTATTGATTGCTCGTTCGAAACCCTCGCACATCTGCACTTCATCGATAAGCAGAAAGTTCTGCGCGCCTTCCCTCCGGCGCTCTTTTACATAAGCGAGCAGCTCATGATACTCAAGCAGTCCCTCGAACTCATCGAGGTTGTAATTGATCTGAATCACGTTCGAGTCAGGTAGAGTCGCCTCTATGAAATCGCGAAGAGACTCGAGCAGTTTCGATTTTCCACTCCGGCGAATGCCCGTAATGACCTTGATATCCGGCACGCCGATAAGACTCGTCAGGGTATCCATATACGACGCTCTATTGATGAGTTTCATCGGCATCCTCCTTTGGGCACCTACCGTTATTCCTCAAAATTAATAATTTTTCAGTTTTGAGGAATAACCTTGCTGCCAATATACCCTGTTGAAAGATGTCTCGCCTCGAGTCTATTCCTCAAAAACGAAAATTATTCAGTTTTGAGGAATAGAGCAGAGCCGGTAGCCTTAGCCCCTCGACGCCGCTGTGCCTCGAGGGGAAATGAAAAAATCCGGCCAATCAGCAACAAAAAAGCCCGGAAGCCGTTAAGCTTCCGGGCTGCAAAATTCTTGGTCGCGGGGGCAGGATTTGAACCTACGACCTCCGGGTTATGAGCCCGGCGAGCTACCAGACTGCTCCACCCCGCAATGTCTGGACGCACCTCGTGCGCAAGAAAGTATATTACGATGCACTTATGCTTGATGCAAGAAGAAACTTTGCTTGCTCGCACATCTCCACAATTTAGGCCGCTTTATCCACAATTGGCGTAAACTCAGCGCCCCATCCAGCCGCATGGCAGCAAGCTCGAAGTATACAATTGACGCGAAAGATTTGCATCGCGCATGCGGCATACGAAGGGAAACTCATGCTTTTAGCTGTGGATATGGGAAACACGCAAACCGCCCTCGGCCTGTTTGACGGAGACGACCTTGTCCACTCCTGGCGCATGCCCACCGATCGCACCTTCACGGCCGACGAGGTCCACATGCGCCTTGAGGGCTACTTTCGCATCTCCAACCTGGACCTTAGCCAGGTCAAAGCCATCGCTTTTGCCGGCGTAGTGCCCGAACTCTCGCGCGAGTGGCACGCCGTGGCAGCGCGCCTTACGGCAACCGCCGTGGTCGTGGGCACGCAGACAGCCCAGGCAACAAAGCTGCGCGTAGCCAACCCCAGCGAGGTTGGCGCCGACCGCATCGCTAACGCCGTTGCCGCCGAGGCCTTCTACGGCGCGCCCGCCATCGTGGTCGACTTTGGCACCGCCACCAATATCGATGTTATCGACAGCGAAGGCTATTATATCGGCGGCTCCATCGCCCCCGGCATCCGCATCTCCATGGACGCCCTCACCGCACGCGCTTCCAAGCTGGCAAGCGTTCCGCTCGAATCGCCCGCTTATGCTATCGGCAAAAACACGATCGAATGCGTGCAGAGCGGAGCCGTGATCGGTGCCGCAGCCATGGCGGAAGGCCTCGTGGCCCGCATTAAAAACGAGCTCGGCGCGCCCGATGCCCGCGTTATCGCCACAGGCGGCCTCAGCAGCGTGGTGGCGCAATCGACCGACGTCTTCGACGTCATCGACAACCAGCTCACTCTGCGCGGCATCCGCGAGATCTATCGCCGCATGACGGAGTAATACGACACGCCCTTAAATTTGACGCAAGCTTACGGCTTCCGAAGGATAATTCTGCTCGCCTGCAGGCGTGATGACCACTGCGCGGCCCCAGATGTCCAGGCCAGAAAACGTGCCCGTATCCATCACGTGGCCCGTCGGCGCAATCACGGCAACTTGTTTGCCAAGCATGGGCACCATGTCGAAGTACTCGGAAAGAATCGGCGCCATGGGCCCCATGCCCGGCTGCATCGTGGCCATCCTCGCAGCCCACGCATCTACACGAGCAATCATCGCATCGCGCAGCATGCCGGCGAGTTCCTGCACATCGGGGCAATCGCCCCCACCCATCAGCTCATCGAGCGAGATGGGCTCCAGCGCCTGCGGGCTCACCCGGGAGCCCTCGCCCTCAACCGTCAGCGGATGCAGGTTAACGCCCAGTCCCACCACGGCAAACGGACCGTCGGCACTCGCCTTGGCCTCCACCAAGATACCGGCAAGCTTGCGATCAAAGGGGTCGTCCTCCCCTACCGCGACGCGAGCCACGATGTCGTTGGGCCACTTGATGCCCACGCGCTCGGCCAGACCAAGCTCACGCAGCGTATCAATCACGCCCATCGCGCACACTGCCGGCAGCGCCGTGAACTCCTGCATACGAACGCCCGGGCGCAGCACGCAGGAAAGATAGATGCTCCCCGCAGGCGAGGCCCATACGTGACCGCGCCTACCGCGACCTTCCGTTTGCTCCCGCGCACACACGCCCCAGCCGTGTGGCGCGCCCTCGCGGCCGCGCTCGATCGCCACATCATTAGTCGACGTCACCGACTCCTCAAACACGATCTGCGGCAACTCGCCGGCAATCATCTCGCCCACAAGCACTCCTTCAACACAAAACGCCCCGTTTGAGCAGAGGCGCGAATATCCACGCCTGCCGCCCAAACGGGGGCCGAATCAAACAAAACTACAGCGAGCCCAGCTCGCCCACAATATGGCCCACGCGGTCCTCGGGCTCTTTTACGTCCACGCCCTCATAGCGGAAGAAACGCGCCGGGTCGTGCATAAGGTCCTCGAGGGGCACAAGCACAAAATCGCGCTCGCCCAGCTTGGGATGCGGCAGGCGCAGCTTATCGCCGCCGTGAATCTCGCCTTCCATCCACAAAAGGTCGCAATCGAGCGTGCGCGGCCCGTTGGCGCGCGCACTCTTGGTGCGATTGCGTCCCAGTTTGTTCTCGACCTCCATGAGCTGATCCAGCAGGATAAGCGGAGCGAGCTCGGTGCGAATCTCGATAACGGCATTGGCAAAGGGCTCCTGGCGCTCCTCGTAGGCAGGCTCGCTTTCGTAGATGCGCGAACAATTGGAAACGCAGGTCATGGGAATCTCGGCAATGAGGTCCTTAGCAGCACGGATATTATCCAAGCGGCGGCCCAGATTGGAGCCGAGGGCCACGAACGCCCGGCGCGGCTGAGGCTTGGCAACTGCCCAGTAACCGTTGATAAACTGCGCGAAACCGGCCACATCATGCACGCGCACGATGTTCGCACCAGCCTGGATGGCGCCCAGGCACACGCCAAAGGTGGCAGCATCACGCTCGGTAGCATCTGCCACACCCGAGACGGTGCCCACAAAACGCTTGCGCGAAACCGCGCACAGCAGCGGGTAGCCGAGCGAGGCCATCTTTGCTGTCTCACGCTGGATGATGATGTCCTCGTTCGCAGTCTTGCCAAAGCCGGCGCCCGGATCGATGCAGATGCGCTCACGTGCCAGGCCCGCCTGCATAAGGGCGCGCGCCTGGTCGGACAAAAAGCCCATAACGCGACGCATGATGGGGGCAGAATCAGGCATGGTGAAGCGGCGCAACTGCGAGGTGCTCACGTAGGCTTCCTCGCGATGCACGGAGCGAGCCATAACAGCGGCGAGCGCATCAGGCTCGGGCTGGGCGGTATCGGCAACAACCGCGGCAGCCGTGGTCTCGATGGCAGAACCGGCGAGCGCCGCGCCGATAGCCTCGGCAGACGGAGCGTCGGATGACGTCTCGGCGGCGTCCGACACCTCGGCGTCCTTAGCGGCAGCGTCCTTGCCCTTGGCAGGCTTCTTCTTATCGTTTTTCTCGGGCACGATGTCTGCCGGAAGCTCGTCAAAGGGAAGCAGGGGCTGAATCAGGCTGCGCTTGATATTGCGACTTTTGCGCGCCGCGACCGCGCTCTCCGCAGCGGCACGGGCTTTCTCGGCCACAAAGGCAGCGGCAGAGGTATCCAGCTGCACGGCGGTGTGCGCATGCGCGGGCGCGGCAAGCTCGCCCGCGTGCATGACCACCACACCGCAGTTGTTCGTCGTCACGAAGTCGAGCATCTTGGGATCGGTGAAGCCCGTCACGTCGTTGACAATCGAGGCGCCCACGCGCACGGCGGCCTTGGCAACCTCGACATGGCGCGTATCGACCGAGACAATAGCACCACGCTGAGCAAGCGCGCGGATCACCGGCAGCACGCGACGTGCCTCTTCGTCGGGAGAGACGGGCGTGAAGCCGGGGCGTGTGGACTCGCCGCCCACGTCGATGATGTCGGCGCCGTCGTCGAGCATCTTGAGGCCGTACGCGATGGCGGCCTCGGTATCCATGTGCTCGCCGCCGTCGCTAAAGGAATCGGGCGTAACGTTGAGGACGCCCATGATGCGCGGGCGATCAAACTTGAGCTCGTACTTCCCGCAGCGCCAGACTTTGGTGTCGTGATCCATAGATGTCCTTTCGAAAACTGTACATGCCAATAGCCAGGCTACCGGCACGATGATATGCGTATGATGCCGCGCACAGATGCAAACGCGGGGCATGACACTCTATTGTATCCGCCTGCAGGACTTAAAAATCGAAGGCGGCTGCGATGTCGCAGGAAATCAAGAGGTCGGCATTATGATCTTGCGGTGTGGGATCGCGGTTGATGATCACGAGCTTGTCCCCGTTAAAGAAGCGCGTGAGACCGGCCGCGGGGTAGACTACGAGCGAAGTGCCGCCGATGATGAGCATGTCCGCATGGGCAATTGCATCCACCGCACCGTTGACCACGTTGTCGTCGAGAGGCTCCTCATAGAGAACGACATCGGGCTTGATCTCGCCACGGCACAGGGGACATATGGGCACGCCTTGCGCGTCCTCGTGTTCGCGCGCCATAATCCACGCGGCATCGTAGGTCTTGCCGCAGCGCTGGCAAACGTTGCGATGCACCGAGCCGTGCAGCTCAAAGACGTTCTTCGAGCCCGCTATCTGGTGAAGACCGTCGATATTTTGCGTCACCACGGCATCGAGCTTGCCCGCTGCCTCCAGCTCGGCGAGCTTGATGTGCACGCGATTGGGCTTTGCGTCGAGCGCAATCATCTTCTTGCGATAAAAATTGTAGAAGTCCGGCTTATGGGACACAAAGAATGAGTGCGAGAGCATCGTCTCGGGCGGATAGTCGAACTGCTGATGATATAGGCCGTCCACGCTGCGAAAATCCGGAATTCCACTCGCTGTGGACACGCCCGCACCGCCAAAGAACACTGCGTGCTCGTGCGTCTCGAACAACCTTGCCAGGGCCTGCTGGGCCTCGGTAGCATTGGTTATAGCCTCTGCCATGTGCGCCTCCTTGTTTGCCTTGATTCAGCATAGCGCACAAGTGCGTGCGTGGCCTTCGCGAGCGGGAGCGGTTACCGATTGTCACGCGGCTTGCCAAAGTGAGCCCCTTGGGCAGGACCGTCGTCCTCAAGGTCGTCACCAATAACAGGAGCATTGTCGCTAGAGGGATCCGCATCGGCAGCAGCCTCGACATCGGCGGGGCTATCGTCGTTCGCATCCTCATCGTTCGCAGCGTCATCGTCAGGCGCATCTCCCGACTCAAACTCGGGCTCGACAGCAGGTGCTTCACTCTCGTGCGCATCGGCATCGTCCAGCTCGGCGGCATCCTCGACAGAATTTTCGGCACCATCGCTTTCGGCATCTTTGTCGGGTTCAGCCTCGGCATCTTCCGCTACGGGCTTCTTGGGCAGCATCTGTACGCACGCAAATGCGATGACGGCCGAGCACAACACAACGAGCATGCCCGGCCTCGTAAGGCTTCCCATGCCAAAGATTCCACGAATCACAAATTTTGCCAGCAAGACGCCAACGATCGCGAATGCCGCCAGCCCCGATGAGGCCAAGAACAAACGCTTCGCATCATAGTTGTGGCAGACAACCATGATGCCCATTACGCCCACAGCCGTACTCGCGACTGCAAGGAGTAATGCTAGGAGCGCCATCTCGATCGCAACGTTGCGCAAATGAGACTCAATGATGCCCGGCAGCACGGCAAGATGAATGGCGCCAACCGCAGCCAGCATAAAGGCGGCAACAAAAAGAACGATGGAGGCGACCTTGCATGCAATCTCGAGGCGCTCCGCCCCAAGCCGGTCCGTGTTTTGCGCGTCCGACATCGCGAACCTTTCTAAAACGTTTTTGAAAAACCACGCCAATCGCGCGGTATGCTGCACCAACTGGATATTATACGGATGCGCAGCCTGTTTTGCAGGCGCACTGCCAATTTGTCTTTGCTGCGATTACATTTACCGCCCAATCGCATGCCTTCCCATCGGAATGCCCAGGAGGACCCATGTCCCAACGTTATCTTTTTGCCTCGTGGAACGTTAACGGCCTGCGTGCCGTGATAAAGAAGTCGCCCAGCTTCGAGGAGATCACGCAAGAACTTGATGCCGATGTCTTTGCCTTGCAAGAAACAAAACTGCAAGAGGGACAAGTGGATCTCGATTTGCCGGGCTATTTTCAAACCTGGAGCTATGCCGAGCGCAAGGGATATTCGGGAACAGCCGTGTTCAGCCGCGAGAAGCCGCTTTCCGTTCGTCGAGCGGCCGACCTTCTTGAATGCGCCACGCCCGAGGCGCACGACCTCGTAGCCGAAGCCTGCACGGAGGGGCGCGTTTGCGCTCTCGAATTCGAACGTTTTTGGTTTGTAGACGTCTACACGCCCAACGCGCAAAACGAGCTCGCTCGCCTGGACGTGCGCATGGCCTGGGACGACGCTTTCCGTGCGTTTCTCAAAAGCCTGGAAGCAGAAGGCAAGCCCGTTGTCACCTGCGGCGACTTTAACGTAGCCCATCAGGAAATCGACCTTAAGAATCCCCGAACCAACCGCGGCAATGCCGGCTTTTCCAACGAGGAGCGCGGCAAGTTCACCGATCTCTTGAACGCCGGGTTCACCGACACCTGGCGCTCGCTCAACCCCGAGGTCACAGGCGCATATAGCTGGTGGAGCTACCGTTTTAACGCGCGCAAGAACAACGCAGGCTGGCGCATCGACTACTTCCTGGTGAGCGACGGAATTGCCCAAAACGTGCGCGGCGCGGGCATCCGCAATGACATCTTTGGCTCCGACCACTGCCCGGTCACGCTCGAGATCGAACTCTAGCCGCCACAATCATTGCTCGCCGCAGCCTTTCGACACAAAAATGGGCGCCCACCGCACAGTGCGGTAGGCGCCCGTACTTGTTTTTATCGAGCCGCTACTCTTCCCTATCGGTCAGAGCCAGCAGATCCTCCTCGCCGGTTACGAACCTTAAAAACCTTCTCGACTCCGTAGACAAAGATCTTGCCATCGCAACGGTCGAAACAGGAGCGTAACGCGACGGCAATTTATATGTTTCCGACCGCGGCGAGCAAGCGTGCATGACGCCGACGGGGTTATAACAAAGAGCGGCAAAGTGTGAGAGAGGGCGCAAACTGCCGAGTTGCGCCATAGAGGAGCAGCTTATGAGCACATCAAACGCAACTGGGCACAACACGGCAGCAACTCCGCAGTCAAAGATCGTCGCCGTTCCGGCCGTTGCACGCCGGTACGCGCGCAAGCCCGCCATCCAGCGCATCACCAGCAACGGCACCATTGCCGCAGCCGCCATGGTGCTTGCCGCCATCGTGGCAGTGATCGTGGCGAACACCGATGCCTACTTTGCCGTGCGTGAATTCCTCGAGGCGCCGCTCGCCGTGCAGGTAGGACCCTTTATCGGCAGCATCTCGCTCGAAGGCTTTATCAACGACTTCCTCATGGCGATCTTCTTCCTCTCCGTAGGTATCGAGCTTAAATACGAGCTCACCGCCGGCGTTCTCACCAACCCACGCCATGCGCTCATGCCCATCCTCGCAGCATGTGGCGGCGTAGCTGTGCCCGCCTTGATATACGGCGCCTTTAATGCGGGCGGCAACATTGGCGGCTGGGCCGTGCCCATCGCAACCGATATCGCCTTTGCACTGGGCATCATGTCGCTTGCGGGAGACAAGGTGGCACCCGCCGCAAAGGTGTTTTTCTCCACGCTTGCCATCGCCGATGATTTGCTGGGCATCATCGTGATTGCGCTCTTCTATGGGCAGACGCCCTCCATTCCCTGGCTTGCCGCAGCCGTTGGCGTCTGCGTGCTGCTGGGCCTGCTCAACGTACTGCAGGTATTCCATGCACGCTACTACGTGGTGCTCGGCATCTTGCTGTGGTTTTGCATGCTCAACTCGGGCGTGCATGCCACCCTCGCCGGCGTGATCTTGGCATTCTTCTTGCCCGCACGTTCTGACATTCGCCTCGATTCGGTCAAGGACTGGCTAAGCGATCGCGGCGATGAGCTCGACGACATCTATGACCCGCAGATGCACGTACTGGGTCAGCACGAGTTCACGCACACCGCCAAGCGCGTGGAAAACATCATGCATCGCGTGACGCCGCCGCTGCAGCGCGTGGAAACGACCATTGCCACGCCGGTCAACTTTATCATCCTGCCGCTCTTTGCCTTTGCAAATGCCCAGCTCAGGCTTGTTGGCGTCGATATGGCCAGCGTGGTGAGCGACCCGGTGGCCATGGGCTGCTTCTTTGGCCTGGTTTTGGGCAAGCCCATTGGCATCATCGCCGTCACGGCGCTGAGCGTGAAGATTGGCTTTTCGCCTCTGCCCGAAGGCGCTACATGGGGACAGATGCTTTGTGTAGGAGTCCTGGGCGGCGTGGGCTTTACCATGTGCATCTTGATTTCGGGCCTGTCGTTTAGCTCCGGCCCCGAGCAGTTGGCGGCAAAATGCGCCGTCCTTGCCGCAAGCGTCACCGCCTCGCTACTTGGTCTGGCGCTGCTCAACGTTACCCATGCAGCCGAGGTACGCAAGGGCGAGCAGGTAGCTGTGGAGTAGGCGGCGCGCCCGGGCGAGTCGCCGGCCAAAGCGAGCCGGCAGCAAGTCCCTCGGCATTCAAAACCCGCGCACAAACGGCAACTTTTCGTCAAAAATAAGGAAAGGTGAACGTTTGTGCGCGGGTTTTGTTGTACCGCGCGGCCATGCCGCATAGCGGCGCGGCGTGGCCGTACCGCCGCGCCGCGCCGACTAGCCCAAACCGCCACGAAGACCCTCGAGCGCGCAGACTGCCCGGCTA
>OKRW01000455.1_pt1 | contig 41080 bp, 61 predicted proteins | sample 1601151 | NCBI WGS metagenome assembly OKRW01 (sample SAMEA3541471, study PRJEB24748) | human gut metagenome | biome: human gut; feature: human-associated habitat; material: faeces | place: China | collected 2012 | reverse complement strand
TCCCTTTGGATGATCGTCGGCAAAATCTGAGACTGTATAGCAATCAGGGCATGTGTCCGGTATGATTCGGCGTACAAAGCCTTTTTCTCGCAGATATGCACCCCATACATGGTTAGCCGAGGGCATGTCCCGCATTTCGTAACCCTTCAATGCTAAGCCGACAAATGTTTCTTCCCACCCCTGATCGAGTGCAAGGGAGATTGCCCTTACAGTACAGTCCCCAACATTTCTACCTGCTGGATTTTGATTGTGTTTTATAAAGCTCATAGCCAGCTTCTATAGCTGAAATGAATGCTTCCAGCCCGTCTTCGTCGCCTTTGCTCTTGTACCACATGACCACATCCTGCGCACAGTCAATAGACATACCAAGTTGTGTCAGCCGTAACACATCTTTCAAATTGCACACGTCCTTTCCATCAAAAAAAGAGAGGTCCGCAAGGAGGGCGGCGACGTGTACCAGCCCTTGTTCCTTACGTCCTCCTGATGATATTTTCGCAAAAAAAGCCCCCGCCTGGGTGGTGCCCAAGCGGGGTTTCGGTGAAATTATGTGAAATGTAGTTTTTGAGCTGTGCTTTCAACTTTGTGGAGAATCCGTTTGACTCGGTGAGAGATGGTAGACCTCTCCCAGCCGAACTCCGCTGCAATGTCGATTTGCGGGACCTGGTCGATCAGGTAGCGCCGGGCAATGTCCGTATCGTCGTTCCCAAGATTAGCTTCCCGGATGGCCGTCTCCATCTCGGAGCGCATAAGACCATCCAGGCTATCCGGTAATCTGACACGGGCTGTTGCCACAGTTTCACGTCCTTTCGATCAGCTCCCAAAGCCGATGCAACATCGTACACATCTGCTGCCGGGTAACAGGCTGGGAGAGCATTAGGTCCCCTTCGCTGTCGCCCGTCAGGATGCCGTTTGCAATGGCCCATTCCACGCCCTCCTTGTGGGCGGGAGACGGTGTATTGTCCATAGTGACCTCCTTGTCATAGGCGGGCCGTACAGCCCCCAGGATTTGATTCAGCGTGCGGGTCCGGCGCATGACCTCTCCCCCGTCGCTGTCGTTGCCAATGGCGGTGTTGCCCTCGATGGCGGTGATGGAGCTGCCGCCCATCGCCTCCACGATGCCGCAGTGGTCCGGACGCTTGTCCCCGCCCCAGTCGTAGATCACTACGTCTCCGGGCTGGTAGTTGGATGTTACCCAGTTCCCGGCGGACTTTGCGGCGTTCATTAAGATTGTGCAGGAGGCCGTCTCAATGGGCAGCTTGACGCCCGCCTGAGCAAAGACCCACTCCACAAACATCACGCACCAGGGCTGGCCGTCCAGGCCGTACCATGCGCCGTATTTCGTCCGGTTGGAGTTGGCCGGGGTCTCTTTGTACCCCAGCTCTCCACGGGCGATGTCAAGTAGTTCCCGTACTGTTGCCATTGTCCGCCTGCGCTTTCTTCTCTGCCTGGGTACCAAAGTAGAAGGCAATCACCACGGTGTACACTGTCAAGAACTGCTCTGCTGTCACGCCGCCGGTGCAGGTCAGGTAGGCAAATACCGCCGTCAGCACAATGGTGGCGATGGACTTCACCGCCAGCAGGTTTCCGAGGCGCTTCTTCAGTGTCTCCATGTCAGCCCTCCTCATAAAGGATCGTGAGGCCATATGCGACAGCCGCTTCGTGCTCGATCCTGCACCCCCTGGCCTTTTCCCAGCCCTTGCAGAAGTAGGCCGCATGACAGAGGCTCATGTTTTCCAAGGATTTTGCGAGGAAGCACAGGGGAATCTGGACAACTCCGCGCTCCTCCATCTTTTCTTTGCTGTACCACTCGTCCGTGAACAGGGTGTTCACGATCTCATACCCCTTTTCCTTCAGGGCCGAGATAGCTTTCTCCCTGGTTGCGATGATTTCTTCATCGGTTTTTCCAGCCATCGGCTGGGACAGCATAGCTTTCATGTCTTACACCTCCGGCTCCACCAGGGTGTCACCCTTCAGCTGGTACTTGTGGCCGGCGATGTAGACCAAGGCATATTCCTCGCCCATGTTGACATCCACGGTCTTGCCGTTCACCACATGGACCTTCTCCATGCAGCCCACGCCGTGGTCCATCAGGCCATAGCCGTTGACGGTATCGGGGGTCTCCCCTGCCGTGGTCGCCACGAACTCCTCCTGAGTGATGACGTTGCGGTTGGGGTCCAGAGTAAAGCCCGCACCTGCCTCTTTCAGCGCCTCGTTCGCCTCAGGCAGAGCCATTTCGCCAGTGGTGTACTTGTTCAGAATTTCGTTGGTAGTCATAAGTAAGCTCCTTTCAAATTACAGCCCAATGCGGGCCAAAATAAACGCAATCACAGCCGCCAGAACCGCCCACACGGACTTGTCCACGATGGCTTCCCACCGCTTTTTCGGCTTGGACTGCTCGGCCTCCTGCCATGCGATCAGCCGGTCCAGCTTCTCCATGATATTGTCGTACTGCTCATTCCGGGCGGCCTCCGCCTTTTCCAGTTCCCGCATCCGGTCAAAGAGTTCTTTGTGGGTGCTGCGGGACGCCTCCCGCCATTCCGACATCTGCTTTTCCAGCATATTGGCTTTCTGGAGGCCCAGGCAGTCCCTTTGCGGGTCCAGAATACACTTCTCGTCCATTGATTGGGACCTCCTTACTCTGCCGCCTCCGCAGTCAGCATCTTACTGAGGGCGCTGTATTCCTCCGGGGTCAGCCTGTCGGCGGCGAGATACACGTCCATCTTCTCCTGAAGGCCGTCAGTGCGGCCCCGGTCAATCAGCAGCTTGCAAAGATTGTATACAGTTGTCATGGTCCTGCTCCTTTCCTGTCATACAGTGGTTGTGGTGAGTTCCAGCATACACAGGCGTTCCTCATGGTCCGCCAGCATATCAAGGGTAATGTCCTCCGCAGTGGGTTCCGGCTCCGGCTCTGGGGGCAAGGTGGCTTTCCACGCTTCCCAGGCTTCCAAATCAGGTGTTACAAAGTAGACGGTGCGCGTGAACTCGTCTACAATGATTTCCTCCTGGCTGGTGATGGTCACAAAGCCGTTGTAATCCACCACCATCTGCGCCTGCTCGTCCGTCAGTGGGATTGCGTCGGGAAAGGGATTGCTCTGCGGGGCGGGGTATGCTCCGCTGGGATTTGGGCGCGGAGTTAGGTAAATCATTTAGAATCACCTCCAAATAGATACGCAATATAGCTGTACTTTCTGCCTTTCCCGTTTAGTTGGGTATTTTCGTCTGTATTGGAATACCAAGAAACGCTATTTGAAGAAAATTTGAGGCCATTAATAAAATCACGTGACTGCCAGTCCCCGTTATCATATAGCTCAAACGCTTGTGTTACATCCCGGGTCATTAAAGCGGCCTGATTTCCTGCCAAATAAACAAAAACAAACTGCGGAAATCCGCCAAATGTGAGTGTTGTTCTATTGGCACTTCCGTGCGTTCCTGTCCCCACATAGCTTCCAACTTCAATCTGTGGCATTGGCACAGCCCCGCCGGAGATGTCCGTAAAGGTGCCGTCTGATGGGTCGTAAAGCATAGCCTGTGCCAGCTTGCTCAGCGCCAGCCCCAAATTGCCGCCCCAAATACCGGGTGTTCTCACCGCCTCGGCGATGGTCTTGGCCCAAATGGTCTTGCCCTGCTGAGTCAGGTCCGCCACACTCCCGGCATCCGGAAAGGTGATGGCTGCCTTGGTGTACGTCCAGTTGCGCGTCACGCTCACCACGCCGCTTCCGGGATTGGTGGAAGCCGTGATTTTGATTGTGCCCGTGCCCGTGGGCAAGTCCACCACCGAAATCTTGTTGTCGGCTCCGTTGGTGGCCGTGTATGTCCGAGTGTTGACGCCGTTGATGGTTTCTGTAACCGTCAAAGTACTAGTTCCGCTGGAGGACACCGAATACTGCACATCATTTGTGAGAGTGCCCAGATCGCCGTCAGAACCGGAAATTACCAGGGCAGAAAGAGGGACTACGGAAACAGATGTGCTCGTTGTATAATCGCCATATTTCCCGTTTGCGAGAGATTTGACGCGGTACTGCACGCTCGTCCAGGTGCCCACCGTTTCCTCAAAGCTCGTGTTTGCTCCGGAATACACCTGCACCCAGTCGGCGTCCGTGTTCGCTTTGCGCTCCAGGATGTAGCTGCTTACTCCATCTACGGCAGACCAGCTCACCGTGATCTGCCGCCCCTGCATGACCTGAATCGGCACAGTCAGGGCAGTGGGGGACGCCGGAACGCCAACGGTTCCATCATCCGAAACCAGGATGGTAGGGTCCATAATCATGGCAGGTAGGGCGCCATAAGAGGGGTTTACCGAGGTGCTGCCCAAGCTGCCATCGGGCAAGACGTAAAACTTTCCGTCTGTGCTCGTAGAAACTGGAGAGCGAAGCCACCAAGCAGCCGCGGCTCCATTCAGTTTAGCAATCCGCTTGCTATTGGCTTCCGTGTCAAGTCCACTCTTGAAGTAATCCAGCTTCGCGCCGTCTATGGGCATAACTCCACTTATGCCAGACAGGCCGACCTCATATCCACAAAGAGGAAACAGCTTGCACTCCAAACCATTTTCTCCACTTTTGATGTCCCATAAAGGCCCTCCATTGCCTGGATGGTATGGGATTTTCACTGTCTTGATGGCAGACTGGATGTAGCTTTCATACCTTCCCAGATACCCAGCCATCGTAGACATAATTGTGGAGCCTGCAAGTGTGTTTGCATTGGTGCTGTTCCACTGGACGTTCTCCACAATATCCTGCCGCAGCAACCACGCACCGTCACAGGTACTACCATACAGTCTTACATCCGGGTTCCCGATATGCACCACGATATAGTTGACCGGGCTCCCGCTCTCATTGATCTTGACGATGCTCCCCACCGCCACGCTGCCTAGTGTCTGCGCCATCAGTTACCACCTCCGTTGTAGGTTACTTGGATTTGAGTGTTCAGAATGGACGTAAAGAACGATGGGGCCATCTTTTCAACGGTGATTGTTCCATCCGGAATCTGCCCCAGGACAAGCCCTTCCAATTCATCACGGCCAGCCTTTTCGGAGTCAATCTGCGGTGTCAGCGTCTCATTCAAAAACTGTTTGATGGCCTGACCGCCCTCGTCAAATTTGGCTTTCAGCTCCGCAGCCGTCAGGCCGCCCACGTCGTTCGGTTCATCGTCCAGAGCGGAGATGATCGCCATGTCCTTCTCAAACCTCGCCAGAGCCATGTATCAGGCCCCCCTTTCCTGCGGGACTTCTCCCGTCTGGTTGATAACCCGCTGCAAGGCCCCATATCCGGCGCCGCCCCGCAGCGGTGGATTTTCCTGCCCGGTGGGTGCTGGGCCGCCTCCATCTCCAGGGATACCGCCTGCGCCACCGCCCATCGCCATTGCCATCTGCCGCTGCTGGTCTGCCTGTAATACCGCAATCAGCGTCTCCCGGTCTGTGATCTGACCGGCAGGCAGACGCTTCAAATACTCCACTGTGGAAATCTTGCCCTGCATGAGCAGGTTGTCCAGCGTCTGCATAGAGGCGATTTCGGACCAGTAAGAGGATGCTCCCACATCCAGGTCCACGGTAAAGTAGTAGTCTTTCAGGCTGGAAAAATCGAACGGAGCTAAGACCTTCCCATTAGACCCCGGCATGGTGAACATCACACGGTTGCCGCCTAGAGCTGTCTGGTCAACAGGAATCTCCACGTAGCGGTCCCCGTAATATTCGCCCATAAACTCCATGTAAATCCTGCCCTGGTCTTCAATGGCCTGCAGCAGCGTTTGCTTTGTCAGCTCCATAGGAGTTGCCGCCGCCCGCTGCAGGGCAATGATGGCGGAGGTGTTGTCTGGCCGTGTATCGCCAAGGGCCACGTCGGAAGCGCCCAAAAACCGCTGCGTGTAGGAGATTGCAAGGTCAATGAACTGGGAAATCTGGGGAGAGATGGTGGCTGGGTCGATGATCTTCGCCACATTCTCCACGCTGCCGTTGACGGCGATGGCCGCGCCCACCCGGTTGCTCCACTTGGCGACCTTCGTCTTGTCGAAGATGATCTTGGGATATGCCAGCATCATCAGAGAGATCATGGACATGGCAAACAGTTTGTTTACGAAAATCTGGTTCGGAATGAGACCTGTAATCATGGCCTGCCCATGGTAGCAGTCCTGTACAAAGTCCCAGGACATCCAGGAGATGGGATACAGCTTGATTCCAAGGTCCCATTCAGGCTTGATCTCCTGATTCTGCGTGCATTCATAACCATGGATGGTTCCGCTCTCGTCATCCCGCCACAGCCGCAGCAGAACCGTAACTTTATTGCCGCCCAGCTCGTCCATGCGGCTATCCCCGCTCTGCTTGCTGTCAGCAGTGATGCTGTCCGCATCATCCTCACTGACGCCGTTTGCGATTGCCCGCTTCTTGGCCTCAGGAACCAGCATCCGGCGTTCAATCATGATATAGGGCTGACTCTGAACGTCCCGGCTGTTGGGATTTCCAAACAGCACCTGTGTGTTCATCAAAACTTCCGTTTTGATTGCGCCCTTGCTTGGCTGCCCTGTCTCTACATCAGGGTCCCAATAGGTGTACAGACAGCCGTCCCCATCCACCGCGGCGTTCCTGGCAAACTCGCGGATACAGGCCCCCATTTTGTTGAACTCGAAAATGGACTGGAATTGGTCATTCAAGAGGTCTGTCAAAATCTCCGCATCCTGCCCTGTCAGCTTCCCGTTGGAGGGCAGCGGTTTTGCGTGGAGCTTCAGGTTGTCTGTAGACACATTCGCCACAGAAAACAAAACAACACGTTTCAGGAAATTGAAAACAGGCGTCGGCAGGCCATTGCTATGTACTCCCTCCCACTGCTTGCCAATGAAAAAGTTCTCATTGACATTCACGCAGTCATACAGCTGAATTCCCTGATTAAACTGGACCCCAGCCTGATACTCCGCAGACACCTTCTGAGGTGTCGGGTCAAACTTCTTCATTGCTCAACTCCTTACTTCACGTTCCCGGCATACCGCAGTTGAATGTCCGTCTCCAGAACAGTCGCCGTCGCGGATGCGCTCTTGCTCTTGAAAATCAGCTTGTAGAAAGTCGCCTTCTTCACTTTCAGCTTCAGCCGGTCCACTTGGGGTTTCCGGTTGGTTCGGAAGGACCAATGGCGGAAATCCGCATGGGTGAAGGTCGCCAAGCTGGATGCCACAACCTTCTCCGGGTAGTCGCTCCTCCGGTTACTCTGTGCCGTCACTGTGATCCGGGCGTTGGTTTCCGGCTGGATTGCAACGAACAGCATGGGGGAGTATTTCAGCAGCCAGTCCTTGTCAAAGTCCATGGAGCCTGTGGCGGCATAGGCATCGATCTCTTCTGTATCATCATTTCGATACTGCCGGGACAGATGCTTGATTTTTCCATCCTCCGTGATGCCGTAGGTGTCATCCTCCACATCCACCATCTGCCGGAACGGCATATTGGTGTAGTAATACCAGCTGTCATTTGCGTAGTTCAGAATGACGGCGTTTCCGTTCCACAAAAACCAGTATTCGTGCTCCCGCTTTCTGTTGAAGGTCCTGACCTCCGAAAGCGCCCAACCGCTGATCGTGGCCGCGATCCGGTCTGAAATGCGCCGTGCATTCTGCTCATTGTCCGTGATATTCCCGGTGCTGGACGTAGACCGCCACTGGTAGATGCTGCTGCCGTCCAGTGTCAGCGGATTGTTTTCCAGTAACCGCACCTGTCCGGGAGCGTCATTCCCGATCTGCCGGTTGACCGGCAGCACATAAAATCCGGGCGTGGTGATTCCGGTGTCCAGCGTCACGGTGCTGTAGGTGATCGACCATGCGCTGTCCCGCTTAAAGGCCAGCAGCCGGGCATAATGCCGCACAAGAGCGGTCAGCGGCGTGTTGCTGTCTCCGATGGCCGCCTCGTATAGGTCCGGGAAATAATCCGCCGAAGCGAGGCCGGTGTCTCCGTTGATTCCGCTGTAGATGGTCCGGTTTGTCCCATCTCCATACAGGAACACACGGGTATCGTTGGAGCCATTGTAGAGCTCGGAGAAGTGCATCCCGGTCACATCGCCACGGGCGCCATCGCCTTTCTTGTAGGTGATGGTCACAGTATTCGTCCCCTTGGCTGGGGCTGTGTTGAAGGTCACTTTTCCAGCCGCGGTGTCGGCGGTATACTGCACATCCGTCCCCTCTACCGTAGTCACACTGTCGATCTCTTTCTCCGGCAGGAAAAAGTCTTTCGCCTCGCCGTCCGGGGAGAAGCGTACACGCCGCAGCCCCGTCAGCCGGTTCACATTCTCCAGCTGTGTTCCGCTGCCCTCCGGCGTGGTTGCTGTCTGTACCAGCGGGATATAGCCCTCCACATCCTGAAAGGTCTCCTCTGCTTCTCCAGTCCAGCTCTTGTACTCATGGCCGTTCAGCAGATAAACCTTCTCGTCAAAGCCGAAAAAGGAGGTCTCGTCCTGGGTACAGGTCCCTACTGCCTTTACACTCTCCAGCAGAATGTCCACATCGAAGATCACACCGCCAAAGGCGCACAGCAGATGGTATTTCCCTCCCACCATGCCATACCAGCAGCCGCAGAATACCGGATGCTCTTCCACGCCTTCTTCCTGACTGTCCGCCCAGCTATCCCAGGCAGAGCGAAGGGCAAGAACCGTCTGCGTACCTGGACGGATTTGGAGATGACCGTCTCTGGTAATGGCAAAGTTCCGCATCTCAGAGAGCTCTCCGACTCTGATTTTGGTGTCGCCATCCTGATTCTCGTTCAGTCCCAGAAACTCTTTGATTTTCAGAATGGTCAGATTGTTCGATGTGGAAATGCTTGCCACAGGTCAGTCACCTCCTCCATAGGTCAGATAATCGTCTGTCATTTCTCCGCCGGTCATCTCGTCGTCGTAGTCCGTCATCCCGGCGCTATCGAAGTCCTCCATTTTCGGCGGAACCGGTTTCTCCGCGCTCAGTGTCCGGGTGACACAAAAATAACGGCAGGCATCGCAGATATGGGTGATCTCATGGGGTTCCGTGGCACAGTCCGACGGGTTTTTGTCATCGTGCTGGATGGCTGGAAGATTCGTGCAAAGCCCCTTGCAGTCCTGCGTCACCAGCAGGCCCGGCCGGTCCTTTTCGCTGTTCAGTGGTTTCAGCATCTCCTTGACTGCCATCCAGCCCTGCACACGGTTGTTGCTGGCCCGAATGATGCCAACGCCGTTTTCCATGAACAGCTCTGCCATGCTCTTTCCGCTGTCCTTTTGCCGGTTCCACATATCCGGCGGTGCCGCCGTGAACTCGATCTGCTCCCAAGACGGCGTCAGGTCCAGCATCAGCTTTGCCGCCTCGGATACAATGATGCCGCTCTTCTGTACCTCGCGATACACATAGCAGCGCCCATCGAAATCAACAGCAATCCAGAGGCAGGCAAACATATCCAGGCCATAGTCGAACGCCCGGTACTTCTTCCACTCCGCCGGAATCCTCCAGAACGGTTTGATAATATGAGTCTCCGCCCGGAACTCCGGGAAGAATGTTCCGGCCAGAGCGTCCCAATCGCCATACCGCCAAGCCGCCCGCACATCGTCCGGCAGCAGGTCTAGCATCTGCACATACTCTGGGGACGCCTCCAGCAGCTGGGGATTATCATCCACCGTGGCGTGAATGAAGGTATAGTCCTCTGCTTTTTCTCCGTTCTGATACTGACGGGAGATAAACAGGCGTTTGACCCACATGTGCCCAACTCCGCCGGGGTTACAGGTCAGGTACATCCGGCGTGGAAACTTCGTAGCACCGCGCAGACAGGCGCCCAGTGTTCGGAACTGGTATTCCGTGAATTGTGTCGCCTCGTCCATGAAAATCCAGTCGTATTCCTGGCCCTGATATTCCACATCGTCCCCGCTGCTATAATGTCCGAACTTGATAACACTTCCATTGGAGAAGAAAAACATGTGCATGGTGGCGTTATATGCTGCGATCTCTGCCGGAATCAGCTTCCGCATGGGCAGGATCATCGTCTGCTCCAGTTCCGGATATTCTTTTCGGACAATCAAAATCCGGATTCCCGGATAGGTCATCGCACCGCCAATCGCTTTAATCCGCACAACATGGCTCTTCCCACCGCCGCGGGCGCCGCCGTATCCAACATAGCGAGACCGCGCCTGACAGAACTGCTTCTGCTTTGGGTTCAAATCTCCCAGAGCCAGATTGACGGCTCCGCTGTTGTTTCGTGCTTTCTTGTTTGCCATGCGCTCACCTTTCAGGGAATGACTAGGGGAATAGGCCCCCTTGCGGGGGCCTATATTGCTTACTCGTATGCCTTATCAGCTTCTATGCCGCAGCAGCCGTCCTTGATCTGGATGCACCGCATGACCTGGCCGGAAGTCAGCGTCACGCCGCTGGAGGGATAGGTCTCAGCAGTAGAGCTGTACCGGGGGTTGGTCCCGTCCACCGTGTACTTGTACACATTGCTGCCCGGTTCGGAAATCGTGACTTTGTGCGCAGAGATGGACAGTGTGGGAGCCGACAGAACAGCCGCGTTACTGCCGCACACTGCAACGCCGTCGCCCTTGGTTGCCAGGATGAAGCTGTCGTAGTAGGTGACGCCCTGCACCACAGGACCGGCATAGCCCTGTACCTTGGGCAGCACGTCATACTGCTGCAGCTTTACGGGGTCCACACTGGATCCCTTGTACTTGATTAGGAAGTACACGCCGGAGGGCAGATAGCTCTTGGGAATGGTGACGACTTTCGTTCCGTCCACTTCACCCACAACGCCTTTTGCCAGCGCCTTGGTGCCCAGGCCCTCCAGATTGATGAAGTCCGGGTTCTGCTTCAGCAGCTTGTAATACTCCGTGGGGATATACAGTGTCCGGTTCTCCACCGGGACAAAGGCGTCCGTCATCTGGGCGTTGACATCGATGATGTACTCCACAATGGTGCTCTTGGTAGGCGCTGCGGAGGGCTGATACTGGATGTTGGCGCCCTCACACCACTTTCTCAGCCGGTACTTATCCATGTTGGGGATAGTGACCTCGTCCAGCTGACGCCGCAGGGACTTTCCCGCTGACTTCTCGATGGCCTGATCGCTGTTATCCAGAGGCTCAATGACAAATGTAAAGGCAGGCGCCTTGTTCATCGTCATCTCCTGGATCGTGTCGCCCAGGTTCTTCGGGGTGCCGAACCGGTTGCCATCTGCAGTCCGGTTATAATCGGTCTCCGGCACAGTATCCACGGAGTAGACACGGATGGTCTTGGCTCCTACAAAGGAATATTCGTGGCCCGCGGCGGAGTCCGTGATGGATGCCTTGTGAAATCTCTCTGCGATTTTGTCTGCGTATTTGACTGTGTAATTAACTGCCATGTGGCCCTCTCTTTCTTTTCACCAGATGCGAGAAGGCCCCTGAAATCAGGAATCCCAGCCATCCAGGAACGGGTCCTTGTTCTTGTTGTCCGCACCGGCAGACTTCATGCTGCCAGTGGACCGCTCCGTATTTTTCTGGTTCTGCTTGATGGCAGAAGCATTGTGTTCTGCCTTGGCGGCCTGCTCATTCGCCCGTGCCACCTGCCATCTGGCATAACTGGCAACCAGGGAAAGGCCGCTTTTCACGCCGTCCCATACCTCTTTCGGAATTCCATTCGGGTCCTTTGCCGCATCCGGAAATGTCTTTTGAAACTCTTGAATATCCGCCATCCTGCGCTGCTCCGCGGACTGCTTCTGAGCCTCGGCGTCCCGCTGTTCCTTCTGCCTCTCCGCTTCGGCTGCTTCCTTGGCGGCTACGGTTGCCTCACGGTCCTCCAGCTCCACAGCCCTTTTGGCCTCTTCTGCATTCAGGCCCTCTGCTCTCTTAGCCTCCTGGCGGATGTGGGCAATATAGTCCGTGGTGTTCATGCCTGCCTTGTTCGCAAACTGGCTGAACAGGTCCATCACAGGCCGGAATTCCTCATACTTTCCGTGAATCCGGTCATAGTCCAGGCCCTTTTGAGCAAGGGCCGTCAGTTCCTGTTCGTTGACCGTCTTGTCCTCGCCTAAATGGCGCAGCGTCCAGGTTTTCGGTGTGGTTTCCGGTTCCTGGGCCTCCGGTGCCTCCTGCTTCTCCGGTTCAACGGCTTCGCCCTGTTTGGCGTCAGTGTTTTCGTTGCCAGCAGCAGGTGTTTCCGGCGCCTTTTGCTCTTCATCAGCAGGTGTTTCTTCATGCTTCGGCTCCTGTTCTTCCGGCTGGTCTGCCGGGCTTTCCAGAGTCTCCGCCCCGTCGAATCCATCCATGAAGGAGTCAACCGTGGTCTCGGTCTCCTGCTCCAAACCGGTGGTATTCTCTTCCATTGGTTCCTTCTTTCCCCGCCTAGTCTGGCGGCGTGTATTTCAAGCGTCCGTGGTCTCGGGCGTCTTGCTCAGAAAAAACAAAAAAAGACGCCAAAGCCGGGATCATTCCCAGCTCTGGCGTCTTGCGCTCTAGCTTGTTATTTCATTTTGAACTCCGGCAAATTGCCGGTGATCTCCTGCCCCATGAAAATTGTGGGCCACCACTCCCGCCTACACTTGCGGCAGTATACCGGCGTCCCATACAGGACCGTGTTTCCCGTCACCTTCTGGATACTCTTATGACATTTGGGGCAGGTGTACCATCCATGTACTACCATTGGCCGAACCACCCGTATTCAATGCCGCCCCAGCGCGAAAGGTAGTTGTCTCCGCCGCCTCCGCCGTACACATCCTCCACGCTCTCGATGCCGGAAGACGGCAGACGGCTTTTGGCCGTGTTCAGATTCTCCAGGTATGTTTGCCAGAAGAAGTTCGCCTGTGTGGGGTTTTCTTCCGTCAGAAGCAGTCCGGCCAACCCATAGGGCAGAACGTTCCGGCAGATGTAGTCATCGAGGTCCAGGTAGTCATCCAGAGACGTCACACTGTCCAGAGATGGTCTGGTTTTCGCCCCATCCGACAGGTCCGGATACGTGTCACTGTAAGGATAGACCTGATCCAGCAGCGTGTTCAGGATGTTTGGCGTCCGAAGCGCGTATTCGTTCGTATCTGTTGTACGGGTCGCGCCTGTGGACTCGTTCTGCGCATCCATCAGGTGGATCGCCATATCAAAAACATCCTGCACAGATGCCATTACAAACCTCCTACATCAAAGCCATCTTTGCCATTGACTGAAAATGTCATCAGGTTTTGGATGCCCTCGTCGATCTCCTTGGACCGGCGCTGCTCTTCCTGCTCCTCATCCGCGACAGGCTCTGCCGCTGGTTCAGTATCTCGGTGCATTTCAGAACGCCTGTAGGCAACAATTCCCGAAAATGCCCCAAGTATCGTCACCCCGCAGCCGACCAAGCAGCCGATTGCAAATTCTGTCATGCGAAATCACTCGCCTCCATGTTCTTTCCCATCTGGACACTGACTTTCACTTCTGCATTGGCTTCCACCCTGTCCTGATACCCGCCGTACCGCTTCTGTTTCAGCGCAAAGATCGGCATCGGGGCTTTCGGATTCCGGTACGCCATCTGAACAGCAGCGGCGGACATCCGCATATAAGCCATCTGGATCGTCTCCTGCAGGTATTCGCAGCGGCGGCCATTGTACCAGTTATCCAGCGTCATGAGTGAAACACCCAAGTACACGCCAAGAGAAAATTCCTCGGGGACATCGCCGCGCTCCGCACATTCTGCAAAGTAAGCGTCCAGCTTTTCCTGCAGTTCCTCCGCAGTTTCATATTTCGCCCCCGCTCCCGTCCGCTTCTCCGCTTTCGGCTCCTCAGACGCTTTTTTCGCTCTCGGCATGTCCTCACCGCCTTGTATCAAAATCGCCCCACCGCTGCTCTCTCCACGTAGGAACGTAGCAGTCAACACAAGCGGTAGGGCAACCGCACCGCATGTCGGCTTCGATTGCGAAACTCTGGTACGGTCCCCCAGTTTCTAGTCCCCATTATAAGCCCCGCGGTCAGGGCAGGGCTGGAGGAACACCCTGCCCGCCGCAGGTGAGAAAAGAAGATGGTAGGCTTTCGCCTATCTATACTCTACCACAGATCACTTCCAAATCGTTCAGCATATTTTATGCACCCCTGTTTTGTACCCGATAATAGTATTTTAGGTTCAGATTTCAGAACATATCCCACCCGTTTTTCCGGTATCCCCCTGACCTGTAGAGAGTTGAGGGGATGTAGGAAATATAACCTATGCCGTTCCCAGCGAGGCCGCCCGTTTTTCCGCTACCCCTCCCTCCTTGTTATCCATCATCTACAGCCCCGGCCGCATGCCCCCAGTCCAGCCACGCCCACGCAGGCCGCGGGCCGGAGCCATGATGCACACGCAGCCAGGGCGGCCAACCGACACAAAAATTACACAGAAAACCCCAAAACCATTGCAAATACTAGATTTGTGTTTAACAAATAGTTAATTCCCATTTTCCCGAACCGCGTCTTTGTTATTTCTCTATCAATTTAATTCAATTTTTTTAAGCATTTCGGATGGCTCTTTCTTGTGCAAAATCTCCTTGCAAATTGCTTCTCCTAGTCTATTATGCTCCCCATCTGCTCCTCCTCACTGTTTGGGCTTTTGCCAGAACGACAGACAAAGCAAAAGCGCCACCAGCAGGAGCCAGTGGCGCAAGGGGGTCTGTTAAGGGGGGTTATATTCTTTCTTGTTTCTTTGGGGGGATTATAGGGGGGATAGAGATAAGGGGTTTAAGGGGGGAAGAGAAAGGGGGGGAACAAGGGGGCGTTTCTTTGTTCTTTCTTGGCTAAATCTTGTCCTTGATTGCCTCAATAATCCATTGGTTGACACTGATTCCGGCGGCTGCGGCTCTGGCCTTGATTTGGTCTCTGCTGATCCCGTCGGAGCCATCCAGGCGAACCCGGAATGTGATGTTGTCATAGGTCTTTGCGTTGTACAGGTTGCGCGCGGGCGCGGTTCTACGGTTGCGCTCTGTCCTGTCTCCCATCCTATCACCTCCTGTTGTGCCGCATTATACCATATATGCCGCAGCAATGCAAGCATTGTCAAAATTCAATAACACCAGACGCTTAAAACTATGCAAACCGCCAAAAACGCAAAACGGCTATTGACAATGCATGCATAGTCGACTATGATTAAGCCATCCCAAGCGGAACACCGCAAGGGTGACGGCACCTTGACAACCGAATATCGGCACCGCTATAATGGGAAACGAGGTGATAGCGATGGACAAAGAAATGCTGGAAGCAATTGGGCAAATGATGGAATCCCAAACAGCAAAGATCAATCTCCTCATTGAGAATGATGTTACAAAGAAAATCAATCTCATTTATGAAAAGCTCGACAGCATTGATGAAAAGTTGGAGAAAATGCCAACACCAGAAGATCTTGCCATTGCCAACGGACGAATTGAAGTTTTGGAGGCAATCGTCAAGAAGCTGTCTCGTGAAGTCGCAGAGTTGAAGAGAGCCCAATAACTACATACCAAACAAGGCGGTGCCGGTATCCGGTGCCGCCTTTCTTTTATAGCGAACAGCAACCACGAAAAACAAACAGGAGGACAACACCATGACAAAGTATTTTGTGAACTGCAAGACTCTGGACGAGCTGAAGAAAGCCTATAAGGCCGCGGCCATGAAGCATCATCCCGACATGGGCGGCGATACGGCCACCATGCAGGCCATCAATGCCGAGTATGAAGCCCGGTTTGAGGTCCTGAAGCGGAGCCAGAACACCCAGGCGGCCGAGGACACCACCGGCCGGACTAAGGCCACCACCGAGAGCGCCGGTGACTTTATCCGGATCATCGACCAGCTCTTGAAGCTGGACGGTCTGGAGATCGAACTGTGCGGCCGCTGGCTGTGGATCGGCGGAGAGACCATGAAGCACAAGGAAGCGTTAAAGGCCGCCGGTTGCCGCTGGTCCTCCACCAAGAAGATGTGGAGCTGGCACTTTGCAGAGGACGGCAGCCACTGGCACAGGGGCAGCAAGACCATGGCGCAGATTCGAAGCAAGTACGGCAGCACCACCTTCAGCCGTGACGCCGCCAGAAATGACGCACTCCCCGCTTGACGGGGAGGCGTCCAGGACAGGAGGCTTTACAATGAGCGTAGACTGGAAGAGCCTTTTTCGCCGCTATGGCGGTGTTTCCAAGGAGGCAGACATCCGGATCAGTGGTTATCTGATCCGGCCGGACTGTTTGACGCGGGACCGCATCCGGTGGAATGACGAGAGCGCCGCCCGGATCATTGCAGACTGCGAAAAAATTACAGAAGAGCTGAGGGGATACCGCCAAGCGCTGGCGGCACGATATGCCGAGCTGTCCGCCATGACCTACTCCCTCCGGCTGGACCTTATCCGGGAGCGTGGTTGGAAAGGCCCCGTCACCTATTGGCTCCGGCTGGTCAGGGTATACGCCGACGGCCACGAAGAAACAGAGTGGAAAAAGGGCTGGCCCGGCAACGAGCGGCACAAGGCATTGAAAGCCTACCGGGAAGAGCTGAAAGCCCGCCCCGGAATAGAAACAAAGCTGGACATTGAAAAACGCCGGTGGGAGCATTGACGCTCCCCCGGCGGGATGTTACAATCAAATTTAACGGAGCCCGCATAGCGGGAGAAAGGATCAAAAGCCATGAAACAGATCAGCATTAACAACGGCGCAACCTACACCACGCCCGCCGAGGCGTTGGAGGAAATCAGCCTTGACACTATGGCTGAGTACATGGATGACGACACCCGCGAGGCCGTGCATAACGAGCTTGCGCCCTGCTCCGATATTGAGTTTTTGGAGCGGTATCTTGAGATTGCACCTGATGACCTGATTGTAGGATAAACCGTTGCCCGCCCTGGGGCTTCCTGGGGCGGGTTTTCATGTCTTTCAAGCAAAGAAAAGCCGGGGCTTTTTCGCCCTGGCCTCTCTAATTTCACATCATGTTCACAGTAACAACACAGAACCATTGATTTTTATAGTTTCTATTTTACAGACTGTTTAATTTCATCGAATTTCATCCAACGACTGAAATCACTGTCTTTCCCTTGCAGTTCTAGCTTTTGCGGCATCCAATTAAGTTACCTTATATTACTTCAAATTACCCATGAAATTCACAGTAAATTCACAGTTAGCGGCGCATAACATTCACAGTGGAAAACTATGTGGAAAACTATCCCTCTCTGGCGTCCATGTAAGCTCCCAGCAGTTGGGCCGCAGTTGCCTTGTGCTCTTGTCGCAGATGGGTGTAAACGCTCTCCAGAACCTCCGGTGTGTCTCCCAGTATCTCCGCAGCCTGCCGGGGGTCAAGCCCCGCCTCATAACAAATCGTTGCGAAGCTGTGGCGGAAACAGTGGGGCGTGATTGGGAATGTCTCATGGATTTTCCCGTCGCTGGTCTGGACGATTTCATTCAGCCCCACATCCTGGCAGTACCTCCGCCAGTTTTTAGCGATCTCCCCTTGTTTCATGAATCCTCCGTCTCTGCCTGGGAAGATCAGCCCCGCTCTGGTTTTGGGCAGCGCGTCCGCCAGCGGCTGCAGCAACGGAATGTCCCGTCTGCCGTTCTCGCTTTTCAAGTGGTTTTCGAGTGTCGGTGTGGTACTGTAGGCGTAGTTTAGTTTTTTGGTCACATGGATGACTCCGGCTTTCCGGTCAATGTCCGCATAGGTCAGCGCCAGGGCTTCTCCCCGCCGCATCCCAGTATAAAGCAGTAGATACGGAAACAGCCACCAGTGGGCTTTCTTCTCCCGCCCCGCTGCCTTTACGGCGGCCTCCTGCTCTTCGGTCAGCGCCTCCCGGTGCTTCACAGGCAGCCCCCGGCTCTTCTTGATCTCCGCAGCCGGGGAAATATCAATATCTCCGGAGATCACCGCATGGGCGAATATCATCTTGCAGACACACAATTCAATGGAAACGCTGTTGGCGCTCCTCCCCTGCTTCTCGAACGCGGAGATATACCGCTGGATGTCCAGGGGCCGTATCTCCTTCGCAGGTCCGGGGAACGCCTCTTTCAGACGCTTCACGGCGTAGGAGTATACCCGCCGCGTGGATTCTCCAATATCCCCTTCGTGCTGCACCTCCCACTCGTCCGCAATCTTCGGGAAGTCCCGCCCACGCTCTTTCTGCTCCTGGTATTCCAGGATTTTTCTGTCCACCTCGCGGCAGCTCTTTCCCCGGAATGCCACCCGCTTTCCGTTGATGGTGCGGATCGCCTCGAATAGCCCGTCCGGCCTCTGATGATACTTGCTTTTCTTCGCCATCTTCTTTTCCTCCTATTGCTTCATGAGGAGGTCTGTGCTATACTGTGAACAGACCTCCCGGCTTCGTGGTTGCTGTTCGGGGTGTCGTTGTGCCGTCCGGGTGCGTCAACGCCCGGGCGGTTTTCTTTATAGATCACCAACAATACGGGCACGGCGAGTAGCCAATATACGCGCAATATTCGATATTATGTGCCCAGTATTCGTCTGCGTTTTGGAATGTATCGCACCAATAGTTGTGGTAGTATGGAGAACCGTCAACAATAAAGCCGATGCTGCTATTCAACATTGCTGATTCTTCTCTCATACTCCTTATAATATTTTGCTTCGAGTCGACCTTCTCTTGAAGCGAAGAAATCTCCTTCTCTGCCTCCTCTAAATCCATTGAACAATTTGAATACAGCCAAACAAATGCCGACGAAAGGCAGACCAGAACGGCCAGCATAATAAAAAAGCCCATCTTGAAATAATTTTTCCCAGCGTTCTTTTCCCGTTCCTGCGGTAGTTTAAAATTTGATCTGTATACCTCAACAATAGGAGCCGGCTCCACTTTCGCCACAGCGCAGCTTGTTTCTGCTTGCAGATTTTCAGGTGACTTCATCTCAACAATGGAAAGGCGTCCCTTAGAACTCAAAATATGGCTCCCTATTTTGTAGAATATAATACCCCAAATCAGAGCGGGTGCAAATGTTCCAACATTATCCCCCGCCACGAAACGCAGAGCCATGAACAAAATGGCAACTGTGATTGTGTAGAGAATACAAAGCAGACGGAATCTCTTTTTCAAAATTGGTTTTTTCCAAATTAGCGCAAACAGAAGAGGCCCTGCCCCATAGGCTAACAATGTTATAGCCATTGCCAACAATATGCTCATGAAATACAAATTCGGGTTTTCAGAGAACGTTGAATAATCCATATCATTTCCCTCCTCAGAATTATCTTACTAAGCTAATAAAGTGCGTTGCTTTTCCCAGTACATGAACTCTTGCCATCTCTTCTCCCCAAAACACGAATGGCGTGCAAGTTGGGTTTTCTGGTTCTAACACGATTCGATCCTCAAACTTCCGAAATCTTTTCAAAGTAGCCTCTTCATTATCAACTCGAATGGCAGCGATCTCCCCATTCTCGACCTCATCTTGCTGTCGAATGCATACAATATCCCCATTGAAGATGCGAGCGTTTATCATGCTCTCTCCTTTGCAGATCAGTGTAAAATCACAGTGAATATACTCAGGCACTTCATCGTATCCCTCAATATTCCCATCAGCAAGTATCGGTTCTCCGCAAGCAATCCGGCCTAACCGCGGGACCCTTCTTGTGTGCGGCATTGAATGGATGTTAGTTGGAAGGTCGTAATTCCCTTCCCACCCCATAAGATAAGCTGGAGGAACATCTAATGCATCCGCAATCTTTTCCAGTTTGTCAAGTGGTATATTTGTGATAATTCCGTTTTCATACTTGAATATTGTCTGTTTTGTCGTTCCACAAATTTCCCCAAGCTCAGTCTGAGAAATTCCTTTTTCTTTTCTCACTTTTGCAATTCTTTTTCCTATATTCATTATCTCACACCCCTTCTTTTCGTAACTTAATAATATCACATATTTTTGCAAAATCAAGCAAAAAATAACTTGACAGGTCACTTTATCCGTTGTATTATTTTAGTAACCCCAAAAGTTACGTTTATATAAGGAGGTATTGCAATGGTTGCAACCGATAAACTTCGTGGGATTATATACGAGCGCGGAACTTCTCAAAGAAAAGTTGCTTCTGCACTTGGAATGACCGAAAAAACATTCTATAGCAAGATGAAAAAGGGCGTTTTCGGAACAGATGAAGTTGAAAAGATGGTCGAACTCCTTAATATCCACAATCCAGCAGAAATTTTTTTAGTCAAAAAGTAACTTATTAAGTTACTATCTTCTCGGCCTATCTGACCAGTCTGCAAGCTAATTAAGGAGTGAATTTTATGCTTGAATTCCCGCCCGGCTCTATTTGGGCCCCAAAAGACGGAATACCGGACCTTGCTTATTGCGCCTGCCTCATGCATCATGCGGCAGAAAAAATGGAGCACAGCTTTCCAGCATTTCAGCAGGAGCTGGCGGTAAACCACCAGCTCTACCAGAACGCTTTCGCTGTGCTCCGTGATTATCTGGAATCCATAGGGTACGACCCGCGCAAACTCAACCTTTAAAATCCTCGGAAAATTTCGCGGCCACATCCCGGCGGCACCGCTCGCAAACCTCGCCGCCATTCGCATCATCACACCCGTTGGAAAGATAGCCGGTTTTCTTTCCGTTGTCGTCTGTTAATTCAACCATATAAACCGTCTTTTCTGTGTACCCGTCCATCGGGCAAATAATCTTCCTGCCAAAGTCCATAATCGGAACCGCCTTTCCTAAAATCGGGAAAATCGTACCACTAATTTCTTACCAGCACCTCGAACAAGCCGTGTATCCTTGGTTGATCGCATCATCAAGCGATATGGCGATTTTGCTCTGGCGTAGATACTGGCATCCGTCCCGGTGATACTTCTCCCCTGTGTTGGTGATGTACACCGTTTGGGATTGCTCGTCGCTTGCCTGCTGCGAGTTGTCTGGACGTTCTTGTGTATTGTAGTCATTTCCGGTTGTCTTGGAGGCAGCTGCCTCTAATCCTTTTTCATAGCCATGATTATAGGACTCCTGGCACATGTCCGGAATTTTTTGCTGAAGGTTTGATTTCCCTGTTTCGTACCCCTCGCTATAACCAGAGGCATGTCCCTCTTCATATCCAGCTTCTTTTCCAAAATTCCAGCAGAGCAAACCGGATATCGCAACAGCAACCACGACAAGCCAAAGCGCACCTACCCATGATATTTTAGACGGTTCTTTCTTATCCGACATAGTTATCACCCCTTTGTGCAAACGGGGATATCGCCGCTATATCTCCAGCAATCTCCGGCGCATTATCCAGTATTCGCGGAGCGGTACAGGCAGCACATAGATAATACCCATTTCCAAGGTCTACCAGATGATCCAGCCCGTATCGTTCTTCACAGACAGAGCAACTCCAAGCATACGTCTCAGCGCATCCAGTGCAATACCCATCCGCGCAGTCAAATTCATCCAGATCATACGCAAGATCACAGCCGCGACATATCTGCCAACCATCTTTCCAAAAGCAGCTTGCACAGATGTAATCCTCATACACAGTCCTGATAAAGCGGTCCACATCGTCTCCACAGACATTACACCGCTCTTTCTCCACGGTTCCCTGCTCACCGGCGCAGCCGGCCAGCAAAGCCACGATGACAACAGCAACCAGCAGTTTTTTCACAGCACTCCCTCCTTCACCCATAATTTACACCAACAGGAAAATTTTTGCAATAAAAAGTGCCCCCGCCAGCTCCACGAAAGCTGACGAGGGCTGCGGAGACCTATTGAAAGCACCAACAGGCCCGCGAGGACAGTATACCATTCCTCCGGGCGGAAATCAATCGCAAGGAGGAATTTACTTTGAACGAAAACAGCACCATCAAAGACCTGGAGTCCCAGGCCCGCAACACCAAGCGGATCATGGACAAGCTCAACCGGGCGGCCTACGGCATGACCTTTGACGAGGCCCTGCGCCTCCGCCCCTCAGACCCCGCCAGCAACCACGACAATTCACATACAAAGGAGGACCACGATGGAAAGTAAATACTACCGCGACAACCTCGCGGACATTCTGGAATTCACCGAAGGGCGGCACCTGCTGTCCCTGGAGGATGTCCGGCGGTTCACAGGCATCAAGAAATACAGCACTTTGAAGAACCGCTTCCCCTTCAACGGCTCCAAAATCTCCGCCGCCACCCTGGCCCGGAGTCTTTCGGAGGTGTCGCAATGATCCTTCAAATCATCGTTCTGATCGCTGGGGCCATCTCCCTGACAAACGGCCTCTTCTGGATGCTGGACAGACTGGAGGGCCACAGATGAACATTGGAGACAAGCTGTGCCTGGAACCCACCATCCCCACCAGCGCCTTTGTGACCGCGCAGACCGGCCCGCATCCCTGCCGGGTGGTCTCCATCAACGAGCGGCACCATCATTTCACCGTGGAGTTCGATTTCCCCGAAGGCAGCTTCCGGGAGACCTACAAGGAGGAATAACGCATGGACAAACAAGAGTTGAAAAATATTTTGGACAAGCACCTTAAATGGCTACGAGGCGAATATGGCGGAAAGCGGGCCGACCTGTCCAGGGCCGACCTGTCCGGGGCCAACCTGTCCGGGGCCAACCTGTCCGGGGCCAACCTGTTCAGGGCCGACCTGTCCAGGGCCAACCTGTCCGGGGCCGACCTGTCCAGGGCCAACCTGTTCAGGGCCGACCTGTCCGGGGCCAACCTGTCCGGGGCCGACCTGTCCAGGGCCAACCTGTCCGGGGCCAACCTGTCCGGGGCCGACTACATTGAAAAGGCAAAAAATTTATTTTATCCCATTGCCTGCCCGGAAATCGGCGCTTTTGTCGGCTGGAAAAAGGCAAGGGTCAAAACCAGCGGTCATGAGTGCATTGTAAAGCTGGAAATTACCGAAGATGCCGTGCGCAGTTCCGCAGCAGGCCGGAAGTGCCGCTGCTCAAAGGCAACCGTTTTGGAGATTCAGGATTTAGAGGAGAATGTATTGGAGCAGGCCGCCGTCAGTGATAGAGATGAGAACTTCCATTACATTCCCGGAACTGTGGCCTCCGTTTTGGATTTCGACGAAAACCGCTGGAACGAATGCAGCACTGGCATCCATTTCTATATCACCCGAGAAGAAGCTGTGAGGCATGTCCTATGAAGAAGCTGACCCGTGAAGAGCGACGGCGCCGAAGCCAGAGGCGGTTGCAGCTGATTACATATCTTCTCTTCCTATTGCTTCTGCTGGCGTGGCTGGGAAGCTACCTGATTATGACCGCGGAGGCAGAGCCGCCCGCCATGCACGAGCCGGAGCCCGCCACGCAGGACGGCAGCCTACCCGGCGACGATACCCCGGCCCTGGTCCGCTGTTATCTCACCGAAGAGGAGCAGGAGGCAGCGGAAAACGAGCTGATCGAGGCGGCGCTGCTGTCCCATGCCGTCCGCCTGGATGATGTAACAGTCACCCACTACTGCACCTGCTCCCGCTGCTGCGGCAAGTCCGACGGCATCACCGCCAGCGGCAGAAGGGCCACGCCCGGCGTCTCCGTGGCCGTGGACCCGTCCATCATCCCATTGGGCTCTGATGTCCTGGTGGACTATGGAGACGGAGAACTCCACTATTACCGGGCGGACGATACCGGAAGCGCCGTGAAAGGCGCCCACATCGACCTCTGCATGGAGAGCCACGAGGCCGCCATCCAGGCCGGAATCCGTACCGCTACAATCTATTTCATCGAGGAGGGAGCTATTTGACAAGAGAAGAACGTATCAAGGCATTCACGATGCGGATCGACGGCCACAACTGGCAGGAGATCGCGCGGGAAATCGGATACGCGGACTGCACCATCAAGAATGACCTGTCGGCCTGCATCCGAATCCCACCCCGGCCCCCGTCCGTGCTGTATCCGGTCATCCGAAAGTACATTGTAGAAAACTATGGCGGCGTAGTCAAGAGCTTCATTCAAGACGTGGGCGGCGTCTCATACGCCCAGGCATACCAGATGCTCTCCGGGCGATTGGCTGCCTCCAGGCCATTCCGGGACAGCGTGGCCCATCTCATGGGTATTCCCGCGGAAGATGCGTTCCGGATCGGAGGCGAGTCATGAAGCACTGCCAAATCTGTAACGCCTACTTTGACGCCCCTATGGTCCGGGAGGGCACGGACCCCACCGTATTCCCCGGCTACCGCTACCGGGAGGAGCTGTGTCCCGTCTGCGGCCAGTCCTATATCGAGGACGCCGCCGTCTGCCCCATCTGCAAAGACTATATGCCCGCTGGGGTCATCCTCTGCAAATCCTGCCGCCGCTCCCTTCTAGCCCGTTTCCGGGACTTCGCCGACACTCTCCGGGAAGAGGAAGAAGACCAGCTGGACGAGTGGCTGGACGGCCGCAGCATCAAGGAAAGGAGCGAGTTTCGCTGATGGAAAATAATTTTTTATCCCGCGTCTCTGCTGTTCAAACGGAGCTGAAAGCCCCAAAGGGCCGCATGAACAAGTTTGGCGGATATAAGTACCGGTCCTGTGAGGACATTATGGAAGCTGTGAAGCCTCTTCTCGCTCAACACCAGCTTCTCCTTACGGTCTCCGATACATTGGAGTGCATCTGTGACCGCTACTATGTCCACGCAACCGCTACGCTGTGGGATACCACTTCGGAAGCATCTCTTTCAAACTCTGCCTATGCCCGCGAGAGCGAGGACAAGAAAGGAATGGATGACAGCCAGATCACCGGCACCGCGTCAAGCTATGCCAGAAAGTACGCGTTGAACGGCCTCTTCTGCATTGATGATACAAAGGACGCGGACACGGACGAGTTTGCAAAAGAGCAGGCAGCCGCCGAACAGCGCAAGGAATATCGCTGCGACGACTGCGGCGAACTGATCTATCCCGTCAAAAAGAGAGACGGAAAGCCCTGGGATGTGAAAGATATGGTGAGCTATGCAAACCGTCGGTTTGGCCGCCAGCTCTGTGCGAACTGCATGAAGCGTGTGGAAAGTGAGGGTACCTAAATGTTTATCAATGGCATTACGGACTATGACCGCAGCGGCAAAGAGGTCAAGACCGGCTTCGTCATCGCAAAGGCCACCTGTGACGGCGATATCCGCATCACCAGCAGCGGCAAGGAGGTCGGCTCCATCTCCGTCCGCGCCTATGGCCGCAAGGATGGAACCGCCGCTTTCCTGACTGTCAAGGGCTGGGGACATCTGGCCCGCCAGTTGTCCGTTATGGTGAAGGGCGACCGGGTCATCGCCGCCGGACGGCTGGAGAGCCGGGAGTACAACGGCAAAACCTATACAGACCTGATAGCGGACTATGTGTGGCCCACAGAAAAGGAGTCCCACTTCCCCATCCAGAGCGGCGGCGTCAATGTCTCAGCCGCAGACTTCGCCGAGATCGGCGAAGAGGACGGCGAACTGCCGTTTTAAGGCGGGTGAACTGCTTGGAACGTGACCAATTTACCTTTTATCGCAGCTTCTGGGAGGCGTTAAAAGTGCTTCCGAAGAAGGACCAGCTTCCTTTTGTGACGGCGATTTGTACTTATGTGTTCGAGGGGGAAAGCAAGTCATTAACAGGACAGGCATCCGCTTCCTTTTTGCTTGTAAAACCGATACTTGACAAAGCAAGCAAAAAGGCAGCAAACGGGAAGCGAGGCGGAAGCAAACCGAAAGCAAACCGGAAGCAAACGGAAAGCAATATAGAGGGAGAGATAGAGGTAGAGGGTGAGGTAGAGAGAGAGAAAGAGAGTGAGAACGATAGTTATACTCCCCCTACCCCCTCTTCCAGGGGGAAACGCTTTTCACCTCCGACAGTCGATGAAGTCAGGGCATATTGTCAGGAGCAGAACAACGGGGTAGACCCGGAGTCGTTTGTTGCTTTCTACGCCTCCAAGGGCTGGAAGATCGGTCAGTCTCCCATGAAGGACTGGAAACAGGCTGTAATCACCTGGGAAAAGCGCAGGAAGCAGGAAGGGAAGGAAAAGCCTACTGCCCAAAGCATGAACGACGAGACGTGGAAGTACATCCGGGAAATGTACCAGCATAAGGAGGAACCATGAACAGCAAACAGAAGGGCAAGCGTGGTGAGCTGGAATGGGCCAGCTACTGCCGGGAGCAGGGCTATGACTGCCGCCGCACGGCTCAGTATTGCGGGAACACCGGGGACGCCTCTGACGTTGTAGGGCTGCCCGGCATCCATCAGGAAGTCAAGCGTGTGGAGCGGCTGAATTTGGAGGCGGCCATGGCCCAGGCAAAGCATGATGCGCCTCCTTGTGAATATCCCATTGTAGCCCACCGGCGGAGCCGCTGCGAATGGCTGGTAACGATGCGGGCGGAGGACTGGTTTTCCCTGTACCGGGAATGGGAGGCAGGACGTGAGCGAACTTGAACAATATCTGGTCCCCATCCGGCGGTATTCAGCCAACCCCTGCATGGATTGCTGCTTTCCGATTCAGGAGAAAAAAATCAGTGAGATCAAGCTAGATATCTATGGTGTACCTGATTTATCTAACTGGCCGCAGATTTTTGAAATCCAAAACACAGCACAGAAATGCTACTACACTATAAAGCAGCACGAGAAGGTCATGTGCTCGGTTTCTGGGGGCTATGACAGCGATATTGTTCTGGACTTGGTCATTCGGTGTGGAGGCCGGGCTAAAACAACATTTGTGTTTAACGACACAGGTCTGGAATATGACGCTACGAAAGAGCATTTGATGCGCCTCAAAGAGCGTTATGGCATCCAGATCAAGCGACTTTTTCCCCAAAAGGCAATCCCGAGTTGTTGCCGAGATTATGGGGTTCCGTTCTGGTCCAAGTATGTGTCCAGCATGATTTATCGGCTCCAGAAACACGGGTTCCAATGGGAGGATAAGCCGCTGGAAGTGTTGCTCGACAGATATCCTGGATGCCGCTCAGCGCTCAGGTGGTGGTGCAATGATTTCAAGACAGCTAACGGGAGAGAATCTAGGTTTAACATTGCGTATGTCAAAGGTCTGAAGGAGTTTATCCGGCAGAACCCACCAGATTTTAGGATTTCAGCCAAGTGCTGCGAGTATTCAAAAAAGGTGCCCGCACACAAGGAACTTTTAATTGGAGATTACGACCTTAACATCACTGGTATCCGCAAAAAAGAGGGTGGAACACGGAGCAGCGCCTATAAATCGTGTTATGACGAGATTTTTTGTGGCCCCGACAACTACCGTCCAGTCTTTTGGTGGGGAGATGCGGAAAAAGAGGCATATCGGAAATGGGCCGGAATCATCAGGTCAGACTGCTACGAATTGTGGGGTATGAAGCGTACAGGTTGTGCTGGCTGCCCGTTTGGAAAAGATTTTGAACAGGAGATTGATCTTGTCCATGAGTTTGAACCCAAGCGGTATAGAGCAATGGAGGCTGTCTTCGGGCAGTCATACGAGTACACAAGGCAGTTTTTAGCCTATAGGGAACAGATGAAAAGCCTGCAAAGAAATGCCGATCAAATAAGGCTGGAGGGATTTTATGAATGATGTCAAGCGCGCCCTGCTGGGCGATCACGAGGCGGCCAAGCGGCTGACGGATGCGGGGGTGCTGCTGCCGTGCCCGTGGTGCGGAGAAACATCAAAAGTTCGTTCTTTTCATAGAAAAAAAGAACTGTTTGACCTGACTTATATTGAGTGCAATTGTGGGATTAGAACGAGGATTTTTGGAAATCTTAATCGCGCCATTGGATGTTGGAACACCCGAGCGCCGATTCTGAGCGCGGAGGAGATGGAGATGCTGGAGGGGATCAAGATGGAAGTGGAGATGGTGATGAAAAGGATGGAGGTCCTGAACGATGCGGATTGAGCGCAGACGGTATGTAGTTATGCGAAGGAACCGAACTGAGGTTTGGTGCGGTCTAGCAAAGAATTTTAGTTTTCGTCCCATATCGGAAATAAGAGACGTTTCCGTCAAGACATATCGTTCTGAGGCGCAGGCTAGAAGCGGCTGTTCTTCATGGGACAGAGATTTTGAGGTCGTTCCGGTAATCGAGATGATTGCGACTGAGGAGGCGCTGAAAGATGGAAGTACGACCGATTGACGGAAATATACTACAGAAATGGTGCGAAAAGATAATTGACCAAGCGTGCCATCCAGCAACCGTGCAGATCGGGGAGGTATTCCTGGACAAGGTACTCTCTATGCCCACCCTCACCCCGCCGAACGAGCCGCTGACGCTTGAGGAACTGCGGAAGATGGATGGAGAGCCAGCGTGGTGGGACGATGGTGAAGGAAGTTGCTGGGGTATTATTTCTGTTGATAGTGCTGGAATGTGGGGTGGCATCCCGTTTTTACGCGGAAGATGGAGGCAAGTAAACTTTGAATATAACATTGAAGAACGAAAAATGAGAATTTACCGCCGCCCGCCGGAGGGAGAGGAGGACGCATGAAACCGACTTGTATTACTTGCAAAGCTGATTGCCATAACGCCGGGACAACCTCCAAAATTGTGGATTGCTCACAGTACAAACCGGGGCGAGTTTTGACCAATGCAGACCGCATCCGGGCCATGAGCGACGAGGAGTTGGCAGAGTTTATCAGTCGCATAGAAATTGGAGATTTTGGCCCACAGGTTTACGGGAAAACATTTTGTGACTTGTGCGGTGGACAATATGAGTGCGACGACTGCAGATTGTGGTGGCTCCAGCAGCCAGCGGAGGAGGAAACCTGATGGACATTGAGAAGCTGCGGGCCGAGCTGGAGCAAGCCCGCGAATCTCTGGACTTTGCCCGCACAAAAGATGCCGAGATCGTGCGTCTTGGGAGAGAGCTGGAGCAGGTGAAGCGGGAACTACAGGCATATAAGGACACGGGCTTGGAGCCGGAGGACTTCAAACGGGCATTTCATGAGGATGCTGTTTTGAAACTGGCCGGACAAGCCCTTGGCATAGCACCTGACCGCCTGCGCGAACTGGCCCAGGCGGACAGGGATGGGCGGTGCGTGGTGCTGCCTGCAAAGCCAGATCAAACTATCTATCAGTGGCGCATAGGTGATGACTGCCCGAGCGTGAGCCGTCTTGATGGCGTACAGATTAACGGAGATGGAGAGATTACATATCCGATTTGGTGCGGTCATTTGACACCTGGAGATTTTGGCAAGACCGTCTTTTTGACCCGTGAGGAGGCCGAGGCCGCACTACGGAGGGAGCAGGATGGTTGATTGGGCAGTCATAAAAAGACTTGGGGTATGCTTCCCTGGGTGGTTCATCAACGACCAGGGGGAGTTTATCGCCCACCAAAAGGCAAACGTATATTTCAATATCAGCACTTGCGAGAGCGAGGTGGATGTAAAATGCAAGGTATTGGAGTGGTTTTCCCGCGCGGCTTGTAAGTCCACGCCGTTCCGCCGTGCAGTGGACAATACGGCCCTTCATATTTTCTTCCTGAATGGTATAAATCAATATCTTGACACTAGGTTCAGTGTGGAGGATATGCGAGAGATTTACACTTATCTCGGGAACGCTTGCAACCATAAAAAGACCATCCAATTTATAGTGAGCGGCTATGATATAGCCATATTGGAGGGACAGGAATGAAGGAGTACATCGAGAGAGCGGTTGCTGTCAAGAAATTTGAGAACTATCGCCGTGATTGCGAAGAAGAAAACGACGAAAGAGCGGCACAGATTTTTGAGGATTGTATATCCGAGCTTATGGCTATCCCCGCCGCTGACGTTGCGGAGGTGAGGCACGGGAGATGGAATCCAGAAATCCATCATACATATATTCCAGTTGAATATGACCAGAATGGGGATCCTATTCTCCATGAATACACATCATTTCGTTGTAGCTTATGCGGAAGAGAGGAGCTAAAAGAAGAACCATATTGTCATTGTGGTGCCCGCATGGGCAAGGAGGCCGACCATGAAGTTTCGGAGTAAGACGGGCGAAGTCGCACTTACCATTGAACAGGCATTAGCGCAGTTTTGCGATAGCAAAGAAGATTGCGACTATTGCGAGATTCGGGAACCCGTGCAGCAATACGCAGGGACAAAGAGGCCGTGTCATGAATACGTAAGAGCCAACCCTCACGAAGCCGCTCGCCTGATGGGCTATGAGGTGGTTGAGGATGAAAAGGAGGATAGTATGTTTTACTCGCAATCACTAGAAGTATTAAACCCGGCCAAAGCGATCAGAGAGGCGAAAGAGCAGGAGGCCAACATGGACAAGCCGAGAATTTGCGAGGTGCTGGGGTTCGATGTGGGAGAACAATTCTACATTGCAGATTCGTACTGCAATCCATATCACATTACCCCGGAAGGGCTCATAGAAGACAAAGATGGGGACGTTCAAGACTGCATTGCATTAGACCTTATCAACTACCCCGACCGCATCATCCGCAAGCCCCGCTTCACCCAGCAGGAGGCGGAGAGAGCGAAGGCAATCAAAGTTTTGCTCCCGGAGATCAATGCAATAAAATACGATGGTGCATGGACGCAGTGCCTGGAAATTGTAGACGGCACATATTTTCAGAGAGAAGTAATCACCAGACATCTGTTCCCGTCTGTTGAAAAGGGTCAGGTATATACCTTTGACGAGATCATCGGAGTCCTGCAAACAAAAGTCAATAGAAAAAACGAAAAAAGTTCCGCAAAGTTTACGAGACCGAAAAAGGGCATAACAAAACAGGCTGGAGAAGAATCGCATCGCCAGCCGGGATGAAATTGTCGGCGGATTTAGTTCTGCACGGTATCCTGCTGTGCGTCGAATGTCTCAATGCATTCTTTCACGCGGGCGTAGTAGATACGCAGAAACTTGGTAATTATTATTGTAGGAGGTGCCCAATGAGAGAAATCCTTTTCAAAGCCAAGCGGTGGAGCGATGGAAAATGGGTATATGGAGACCTGAATCAGCTCCAAGATAGCACCATTATCCACTGGTATAACAACGGGTGCCGAGTGGCTGATGAGGTCGACCCCTCCACGGTCTGCCAGTACACCGGCCTGAAAGATAAGAATGGGAAGCGGATTTTTGAGGGGGACATACTTTCGTATGACTGTGGAGACGGGGATGGTGAACCTCGAGAAGTACACTTTATGAACGGTAGGTTTGTTGTTCAATGGGCGGTAAGAGGAGATATTGATGATAAACCCTACCAAACAATCAGAATGGCAAAAGTCGTCGGCTCCATCCACGACGGGGAGGGAGGTGACTGAGATGAAGATGGAGCCACGGGCATTCATTGACATGCTTGGGAAGGTGAAAACCGGACGCTATAGCATGGATATGGGAGAACTGGAGACCATTGTATCGCAAAGTGAAGGATTGTTCAGCGCAACGGTACTTGCTTTCAACTACGGCTTTCTGAAAGGCCAGCGCAGCATCAAAAACACCATGAAAAAGAAATCTATGGAGGTATCACAATGAACGAACTGAAAGTTTTCAACAATCCCGAATTCGGAAAAGTCCGCACTGTGGAAATCAACGGAGAGCCGTGGCTGGTCGGGAAAGACGTGGCTCTTGCGCTTGGGTACAGCGATACTTTTGGCGCATTGAAGAAGCATGTTGATGACGAGGACAAACAAAACTGCCAAAACGACAGTTTTGAAACGCCACGCGGAATGACCGTCATCAACGAATCCGGCCTGTACTCGCTTGTGCTATCCAGTAAACTCCCCGGAGCGAAGAAGTTCAAGCACTGGGTGACTTCCGAAGTATTGCCTAGTATCCGCAAGACGGGCCACTATACAGCTAAGCCCATGACCGACTACCAGATGGAGAGCATCCGCGTCCGCAAGGCCCAGCTCCTGGAGCGCCTGGCGAAGGAGTATGACGGTACTTACAGACAGGTTCTCCAGGCCCACGCTACCAAGGAGCTGACCGGGGAATACCTGCTCCCCCTGCCCTATATCGGGGAAAAGACCTGCTCAGCACAGGAGATCGGCGAAAAACTGGGCATCTCCGCAAACAAGGTCGGGATGCTCGCCAACCGCAACCACCTGAAAACGAAGCAGTACGGGGCATGGGTCAATGACGTTGCCAAGAACTGCCCCGGAAAGGAAGTCCCGTCCTTCCGATACTACGAAAGCGTTGTTCCGGTTCTGAAAACGATCATCTCCAAACAGTGAGAAAAGGCCCCGCCGTCTGGCGGGGCTTTTCTTTAGTTCCACGGCAGCCGCCGTACTTCTCGCTTGGCGCTGTCACTATCATACTCCCGGAGGAACAGCCAGTCCTTTTCCTCCGGCGTGAGGTCCATTTCGTTGATGGCGTCGATGACCTTCGGCTTTCTCGTGCCGTTGATGGACTCGCCATTCTTGTCCTTGTCGGAGCGGATGCTGTTCAGGGTGTTTTTCGCCACATAGAACTCCGTTGCGGAGATACCGGCGGCCTCCGCCTCTGCATAGGACTCCATCTCACTGTCGTATTGATAGGCGCTCCATGCGTTCTTCTTGGCTTGAGCGTTTGCCACCTCGTACATTTTACTGATGAACTTGGCCTTGTCCCCACTGCTCATGCTGCGATAGGCGCTGCTCCGCATAGCGTCCTGCGCATACCTGTACCGGGTCTGTCCAAGGTCCTTTGCATAGCTGGTATACTCTTCCGCCGTGAGGTTCTTTTCCCTGCCGTCGGATGTAATGGTCTTATCCGCTCTGGATGGGAACACGCTCTCGCCAGTGGCGTCATAGACCCGTTGAAGCTCCTGCTCCACATCGTCCACGTCGATTTGAGAGATGTAAGAGGGATTGAGTGTGTTGTTAACCAGCCTTTCAAAAAAGTCTCCGGTTTCCTCTGTGCGGCCCCACGCGTCGATATAGGGCACTTGGTTATATGCTGGCGTAAAAGACTTCTTGGAGGCAGACCCAAGTTCTCTTTGCAGCCAGTCCGGAATAATGCTGTTCTTGTCCACATAGGTCATTGTGTTATCACCGCTGATAGACCGCCTCACCTGCCCGACAAGGGTATTTGTCAGACCTTGTGTGAGGTAGTCAAGCGCCGTCGAGACGGCGATCTGTCCCAAGTTATCATCTGAGAACTTGATACTGTCCATTGTGTCATTGACGCCTTGCAGCATAGACATTTGAATCATGGGGTCCGCAATGGAAAGCAGGGACGTTTCCAAGTCTTTCAGCGTAACATCTCCATCTTCCCGGATTTTTTCCAGTTGTGCGCCCATAAGAAGCGGCATTGCCGCAGGGGTCAGCCAATCAATGGTGAAGGAAAGCCCGTTTGGCAGTTCAATGGAATAGTCCTGATGCCCGGTCAGCTCGTCAAATTCCGCCTGTTTCTCGTCATCGTCCGGGCCTCCGCGCAAAAGTCCCATATTTGCAAGGGCCATTCCAAGGACAAAAATCCCGGTTCCTGTGAGGGATTTGGAAAGGCTGTTGATGATGTCGTTTGCGGTAACGTCCTGTCCGGAGCGGGCGAATTCTCCGGCCATTCCCTTTATACCAGGTCCTCTCGCTTCTGTCAGGTTCGTTTCGGATGCCGCCTTTTGCGCGGAGAGATATGCCGTATTCAGAAGTCCAAGAGGAGAATATTCTTCTGCACGAACAAGGACATTTGCAGGCGTTCTCCGAAATGGCATCATACCCGCGGAAAGTGTCTGGATTGCCTTGGGAGTGTCCGGTCTCCGTCCAATGCGGGAAATCCAGTCGGAAAACGTGTTATGGTCCCGGAAGGTCTGCTCCTGAGCATCCTTTACAGCAAATTCCCTGGCTTGATCCACAAACTCCCGGTTTCCATTTCTCCAGCTTTCGTCACTGAACTGTTCCGCTGTCACATTGTTCGCTTTCAGGTACCCGGCAAGAGAGCGGGTATAGGCAGACCGGATGAAGGCTTCATCGCCAAAATGTTCGTTGTTCATAGCCCAGTTAGTTGCCTTGCGGTAAGCTTCAAGCAGCCCGGTTTTGAATACTCGCTGCTTTTCTTTTACGCCTTGGTAAAAGGCGTTGGCAGATGGATTCTCCACGCTGAACTTTGCGTCTCCAAGAGCCTCCTGCCGCACATTCTCAAAATCCGCTCTGGCCGCTCGTTTCAGGTCCTTCCCAACGATGGCAGACCTGGTTCTGTTGATCTTCCCACCGCTCGCCTTACTGGAAATAGACTCCATCCAGGAAGCGACCGTGTTGTTTGCCATGTTGATAAGTTTCATACCGACGTTTCCGGTAAGGTTGCGAACTTGCGTTTTGAGGTTTCCAAGCATATTGACATACCGGAGGGCGGTCCACTTATCAAGAAGTGTAGAAGGGATTTGATCTGCGATATTCTGCTCGATGGCATTCAGGGCGGCATCCCGGGCCGCATCTGTTTCAGCGTTTGCATAAGCCCCCAGAAGTTCGCTGTCTACCTGAAGGTCTACTCCCTGATTGGAGAGCTGTTTCTGGAGATTTTGGACCAGCTTGTCAATCGTCATGGTCTTTGTCGCTGGGTCGGTATTCCGCATAATGGCCGCGGCCTGCCCCAACTGGCCCGCCTGTGTCAGCTCAACGGAAATATCGCTCAAAATCTTTCTGGCGCTGTATACATCCCCGTTTCTGGCAAGCTGATTTGCAACCATGCGGGACAGCGGAACCATCTCTGGAGGCAATTTCCGCCCCGCCTGCGCCTGTCCGATAGCCTGCTCCAAGGTGGACCGGGCGCTTTCAAATCCGGCATCGAAAATCTCCTGCGCTTTCGCAAGTGTTTTCTGGTTCCCCAGCCGGAAGTACATCTCAGGGTCCTCCCGAAAGCTCTCCCTTAGCTCTGGAGCCATATTTTGGTCGGTAGAAACATTGCGGGCAAAGCCCCGCTCCGTATCACCTGTAAAGCCAGCTGCCGCAGCGCCGACGGAATTTGCGGCGTCCGCCGGATTGACTTCTGGCGCGGTTTCTTGTATGGTTGGTGTAGGAACGCCCTGAGAGGCCCGCCCGTCTGTCACGGTGTCGACAGTGCCCGGTGTTGTTCCTGCACCATCCCCCGTGTCTACTGACGTAGATGCGGGGGTATTCTGCGCTGTAACGCTCTGTGTCGGGCTTGCCTGCTGGGTAATGGAAACGGCGGGCGCAGTTTCCGTTTGCACCGTTCCTGCGGCATCTGTGGCCCGGCGCTGGGCATTTTCGGAGCTTCTGCGGCCAATGCTTCCAACAGCTCCAAGCGCACCACCCAAAGCGCCTCCGATCAGGCCCTGATAAATGGTGTCTGCCAGATAGTCCGGGTCCTGATATTGTTGCAGGGCGGTTTCATCATAGGTGATCCGTTGCAAAACAGGCTGCACCAGTGCTTCCACGACTTCCTCTCCACCTTCGCTCAATGCGGAAAGGACCGTCTGTCCAGCCGCACTCTGGCCCAGGCGTCCGGTTGCTTTTGCGATAGCATTGTCCAGAACACCGGAACCGAAGGTCCGCCGAAGCGGAGCGGCCACGTTGGCGATCTTCTCTGTCGCTACACTGAGCGCCGCACTCCCTGCGCCATAGGCCACCTGCTGCCCCAGCGTCGCTCCCTCCTGCCGTGCCTGCTGCGTCCCGGAACCAAAGCCACGGACAGCCATGGGAACAAGCGCACTCCCTCCAGTGAGAGCTGCCAGAAGAGCGTCGCCCGCCAACTGCGTCCCGGCCACGCCCACGTCCACCGCGAACTGACCGACACTTCCAAGCCCCTCCTTTGCCTCCGCGATGTTCTGTGCCGACTGGGCCGCAAGACGGTCCGCCGTATCATACACGGACTGCGTGGCCCGTGCAATGGGGGCGTGCTGGGCCTCCGCTCCCTGGCGGTAGACGCCGGACCGCTGCTCCGCACGCGCCGCCAAGGTCTCCAGTTGTTTCCGCATAGACGCCGTGATGGGTGTTCCATCATCCAACGTCCCACGTTCCAACATCTCCCGGTAGTGGGCTGCGTTCTCAGCCTCCTGATTGGCCCGCCGGGTGTAGGAGCTGCCAGCAGTATCATAAGAACGCAGCAGGTCCAGGAAGGTCCCTCCGGTACTCGTAAAGCCCGCCGCCGTTCCCTGTGCAGCGCCTTTGAGCATACTCCCACCGCGGGACGCCTCCGGTGTGGAGATCACCTGTCCGGTGGTGCTGTCCACCACTTCGCTGATGTGCCCGGTGTCTCGCATCAGGATATTTAGAAGCGTATCCGGCTTCGTCTTTTCTTCTGCAACTTTCCGCTGAGATTTTGCCGAGCTGCTGATCTTGCCGGTAATGGTATTCTTTCCGGCCTTTGTTTTCGGCTTGGTCGTAATCGCCTCAACATTCGGACGACTTCTTACCGGATCAGGGTCATACGTCAGTGTCTCACCTGTGCTGATCCTTTTAAATGTCGGCATGGTTTCACCTCTTTAGTTAGACAATGCAATATCATATCTTGCAAATAGCTCAGCCAGCTGTTGTTTTTGATAAGTAGAAAGAGAGTTCCATCGGTTGTTTACATTTCCTAAAGCGGCATTTTCATTACCGGATGCCAGCTGCGCCGCCAAAGATTTCCCTAGTGCGTTAAATTCGTTTGGAGAGATTCCGCCTCCGCCGAGTTTCCCAGAAGCAACGGTATTTTTGATGGTTGTATCCCGGTCAGCTTTATGGAGGTTGCCGGAAGAAGATACCGTTCCCTGTTCATTTTCGTTTGACACATCCACATCAGAACTTCTTCCAGAGCTTCCCCGCCCGCCGCCCGAACCGCCAGTAGACATTGCAGCAAGCCGCATATTCAGCGCGTCGGCTGTGGAAATCCCAGCCTCATTCAGAGTGTTGGTGTCCGGCATCACGCCCGCCGCCAGCATCGTCATCGCCAGATTATAGGCATATTCCCGGTTCTGTGCCGAAAGGCTGTCCTGATACTCCTGCTGGGAAGCGTCAAACTGCTGCTGCCACTGGCTGTTTCCAGCGTTGAACTGCGCTTCCCAGTTGGCCTGCTCCTGGGCAAGCTGTGCCGTCTGCATGGCGGCGTTGTCCTGCCGTACATACTCATTGTACAGGGCCTGGGCCATCTGGTAGTTCCCTTCCGCCTGCGCCTGCACTGCCGCGTTGCGGTATTCAATCGCCAGCTGCTGCTGTTGCAGGGCGTTTTCCGCAATGGCATCGGACTCCTTTGTGGAGATGTCCGTGAGGTTGCTTTGCAGCACAGCGGAGTTTGCAAGAGCCGCCTGCCCGCTGGTTCCGGTGTTCAAGCCTCGTGCGTTTGCGTACTCATTAAAGGACATCCGGGCAATATCATTCTGAGACGCCGCTTCATTCCGGGCGCCCTGGTAAATGCCGGGAATTTTCTCCGCGTCCGCCTGCAGGCCTGCCAAATTCTGTTCGTATGCCGATTTCAGAGCCGCCAGCTGTGCGTCCGTGTAGGCTTTGTACATGTCATTCAGGTATCCAGAAAGGTCCGTGGGCTGGAGAGAGTCATAATAGGAAGAGTCTCCGCCTCCGGAATATCCGCCTCCACCATACCCCTCCTGTTCCCGTTCCTGCCTGTTTTTGACATTGATGGCCTTTTTCGCATACCCATTATCATCGTAGGTATATTCATAGTCTCCCTTCGTGACCGTCTGCCCAGCCAGTCCCTCGTTTCTGGACATATCCGGTCTGGTTTTCCCGCGGATAGACTCCTCTGCAGCTGCCATATCAATTTCACCTCAATTTCAAAAAAAAATAAGCGCCAAAGCCCGGATCACTCCGAACTCTGGCGCTGAACGCTCTAGCTTGTTATCAAGTTGTACAACAATTATACAACAAAAGGGGCCGCTATGCAAGCGGCCCCCTTGTTTTGTGGGAATTATTCCTGATTGAGATGCTCCATGCACATCCGGATCGCTTCCCGCTCCCGGTCATTGGATGCATCCTCCATCATAGCGCCCAGCTGCTCCATCATGGAGTCCTTCGCCTCACTGCGGGAATAACCGCGGGCACGGGAGTAGCCGTCGCGGCTGTATCCGCCGCGCCCTTCACGGGAGTAGCCGCCGTCCCGGCTGTAGTGGCCCCGGACATAGTGCTTGCCACGGTTGGCATAGCTGGAGCCTCTGGCATAGCTGGAAGGAGAGTCCATGTCGGCTGCCTGACTGTAACCGCCCTCCTCCAGCATCATGATCTTGTCCACGTTCTTGATGGTATCCGTCAGCTTGTGGACCATCTCCAGGTCCCCGGCGTTCATGTTGCTTTTCTGGGCATATTCCTCCAGCTCCTTGCAGAGCTTTTCTTTCAGGTCATACAGATATTCCATATCGGTTCTCCTTTCACGCGATGCGCTCAACAATAAAATTACTGTTGGCAACGAGGATGGGCTGCGTACTGGTGTTCTTTGCGGCGACGGTGACACAGCAGTCACGGGGGACATCCACCACAGCGGAAACATAAATATTGAAGAAATCCTCTGCGGCAGCCGGGGTGACGGTAGCGGTGGAAGCGTTCAGCGCCTCACCATTGATGGAGATCGCTGCCGTGATGGCCTCCACGGTCCCGCCAGTAGGGACAGCAATATTTGCTCCAAAGGAGACTTTGAATTTTGCCCGGCACTGGTTCGTGAGCCCGCGAAGAGTCACCAGCCCAGCGCCTTCTCGATGCACAATGCAGGGCTTGCCTGTGTTGGCCTCCTCGGTAAAAGGCACGTTCTGACCAGCGGCAACGGTTACGATTGCGCTGTTGCTGTATTCAGCCATAAACTTCATTCCTTTCAAAAAAGTCGGCGGAGGCTATTGCCCCCGCCGCATGGTTCAAAATCGGCACGGGGCCGAACATGTAAGCCTTTCTTACAAGTTGATGTATTGGGTTTTAGCAGCCGCAGCCGCAGGGATTGCACCCACATCCGGCATAAGGATTGGGCACCTGATAGGCCGGGACAGGCATGGGATTGATGCGGCGGATCAGCTCGGCAGTCTGCGCTTCCTGGTTAGCGGTAATAAAAGCATTCTGCGCCGCCTGAGAAGCCTGGAACTTCAGGCTCTGGTTTTCGGCCGTCAGAGTAGCGATCTTGTCCTGGGTCAGGAAGTCCAGGATCGCTCTGCTGTTGGCGTTGGCGTTGTCGATAATGTCCCGCGTGCTGTTCTGGATGGTGTTGCGGGTATCGCAGGCCTGGGTAGCCATGTCATAGCGGACGCCATCAATGCTCCGCTGGGTATCGCAGCAGCACTGCGCCAGCTGGGCGCCGATGGCGTTAAAGCCCGCCTGCGTCTGATAGCCCAGGTTGCACACAGCGGTATCCACGCCATGGAAGCCGTTGCTCACGGCATCCCGGATGGAGGTCTGGCCGTTCTGGAGGCCGTTCAGGGCGAAGCCCTCGTTGATGTCGGCCCTGGTGGCCCAACCCTGACCAGAGGGAGAACCCAGGCCATTGCCGGAGTTACCACCCCAGCCGCCGCCATAGCCGCCCCAACCACCGAACAGGCCGAAAATGAGGAAAAGTACGATAAAGGACATCCAATCCCCACCCCAGCCCATACCGGAGCCACCGTTCGAGGTGTTCGCCGGGACGACAGGCATCGTCACGGCTACGTTATCGGAAGAAAGACTCATTATAATTCTCCTTTGTGAAAATATTTATAAATGCGGCCGCATCTATATACTTTTTGATGTTTTTGTGCTATAATTGTTATGCGTGGATAGGGTCGCTCCCGACAAGCCGTTACCCTGACGGTTTCCACGCAATTCAAAAAAATCAGGGCTGCACAAAAGGGTAGTGTAAAATGGGAAACATTGCTGTATCCGAGTACATCGGAAAGCGTTTCGGGCATTTGACCGTAATTGGTGAAGCGCCAAAAACACATGAATATTCAAACCGTTTTTTGCTCCAATGTGATTGCGGAAAAATCATCGAAGAACAGCCGGCCAGAGTTATCAATGGGCACAAGAAAACTTGCGGGCGGGGTTGCCCAATATGCAAAAGTCTTCAAGGAAACCATGTAGACTTTTCAGATTACATAGGGAAGCAGAAGAACGAATTAACTGTGATCGAGATTGTTTCTGAACATGGGAAAACTATGCTAAAGTGTAAATGTTCTTGTGGGAAAGAGACACTTGTTTTACCGTACCAATTCAAAAATGGGGAAATAAAAAGTTGCGGCTGTCTGCGGAACACTCTTTTTAAGGAAACCAACGGTAGAAGCAAACACCCGTTGTATGGAATCTGGCGGCAGATGATGCAACGGTGTTACAATGAGAAGTCAAAAATCTATCGCCGTTATGGTGGCCGTGGCATTTATGTCTGCGAAGAATGGCACGATTTTTTCAAGTTTGTTGAGTGGTCTGATTCTGTCGGCGGTAGGCCGGAGGGTTATACGCTGGACAGAAGGGATAATAACGGCCCCTATTGTCCTGAAAACTGCCGCTGGGCAACGATGAAAACGCAGAATATAAACAAGTCCGATAACATTGTGATTGAGTATAACGGACGGACTCAAACGCTTGTGGAATGGGCAAAAGAATTAGGAATTAACTGGGTCACATTTCACAACCGATATGTGCGTGGCTGGAGCATTGAGCGAATGATGACAGAGCCAGTCCACACAAAACCTGACCGAACAGCGGGGGCTTAATGCCCTCGCTTTTTATTTACCGAACATTCCCCTCATCCCTTCAAACATCCCCTGCATCTGCTGAGCCTGCTTTTGGACCTGATTGAGCTGATCTTGGGAAATGCGTCCAGATGATACCATCTCTTGGATCATGGCGTTGGGGTCCTTGCCTTTCATTTGCTGCATGAACTGTTGGAACTGCTGCATCATATTGGGCTGTCGGCTGCCGCCCATGGCACTGAAAAATGGGTTCATTCCATATCCTCCTTTGCGGTCGCTTTCTTGGCTGTTTTAGGTGCCTCTTTTACCGCTGAGAGAGCGTCCAAACGGGCCTCCAGCGCCTCTAAACGGGACAGTGGCGCATACTCTACTGCCAGTGTCTGCGGGGCCTGTACGGGCCTCTGTGTGCGTTCTACAAGGTCATAGGTTTTCATAGAGGGCTTTCCAGAGGCATCCGCCTGTTTGAGGTAGATCACCGGCGCGGTACTGTCCCAGAGGGCAACAGCGGAATTTGGAGCTACAAGATACCCGAAAGCCTCCTGCTCACCGTTTACCCAAATCATTGACTGACCATTTTGCTGGGGCTGTACAGGCGGCATTTGCTGCCCTTGCATAGGCTGAAATTGCTGCTGCCCACGGAGCTGGGCCAGCTGATCCGGTATGGACGGCTGGTAGTATATAGGCTGATAGCCTGAGAAGTAAGGTGTATAGGCCATAACACGTCATCCTTTCTGCCAGTAATAGATCGGGATTTTATTCCCTGAATCCCATGTATCAATGTAATTGCCATTTTTTACACAGACGACATGACCAGAGAGCGCAAGTATGTAGGTTCCCTTTGGATGATCGTCGGCAAAATCTGAGACTGTATAGCAATCAGGGCATGTG
>OKRW01000454.1_pt1 | contig 41227 bp, 60 predicted proteins | sample 1601151 | NCBI WGS metagenome assembly OKRW01 (sample SAMEA3541471, study PRJEB24748) | human gut metagenome | biome: human gut; feature: human-associated habitat; material: faeces | place: China | collected 2012 | reverse complement strand
AATCGAGATGTGTACAGTATCATGAGAAGGATAAGTAAAAAAGATAAAATGAACAGAAATGCAGGATGGCGAAGTTGACGGCAAAGCAGCAGCGTTTTGTTGATGAATATCTTATCGACCTGAATGCGACACAGGCCGCTATTCGGGCGGGTTATACACCAAAGTATGCAAATACAAATGCATCAAAACTACTACAAAATACTACAATTCGGGACATGATTGCAAAGCGAATGGCCGAAAAGGAAGCCGAACTCATAGCAAGCCAGGACGAGGTGCTGCGCTATCTTACCGCGGTAATGCGCGGCGAATCGCACGCCGAGGTCGTTGTGGTGGAAGGCGTGGGCGAAGGCTGTTCCGAGGCTCGCACCATGCAGAAAGCGCCAGACGAAAAGGAACGGCTCAAGGCCGCCGAGCTGCTGGGCAAACGCTATGCCCTGTTTACCGAGAAGGTCGAGACCGACACGGATATGGAGCTGAATATTCATGTGGACTATGGCGACGAAAATGGTTAGAATGCTTATCCATAAAATCAGAAAGCATAGATTTTGCAAAAACAACGGCTATCGCTGCCCTGAATGTATTTACCACGAGTTTGTTTTTAATGGGATCATGTTCCGTGGAATCAGATGCCTGTATAGGGATGGTGCTGAATGAACCTCAATGTACAGGCAAACCCTTGCTTCCGCGAGGTAGACCATTCTCATAAGCGCTATATCGTCATGAAAGGCAGCGCGGGCAGTGGCAAGAGCGTTGACACGGCTCAGAATTACATCCTGCGGCTGATGCGGGACAAGGGGCGCAATCTGGTTGCCATGCGCAAGTCGGACATCACTAACCGCGACAGCACCTTTGCCGAGCTGACCGGCGCGGTGTATCGGATGTTCGGCAGCAATGCCGAGCGGTACTGGCGCATAACGCAGTCGCCACTCTCCCTCACCTGCCTGCATAACGGCAACAAGATTATATTCCGCGGTGCCAACGACGATAAGCAGCGTGAGAAGCTCAAGTCTATTACGTTCCAGCGCGGCAAACTGACCGACGTATGGCTGGAAGAAGCAACCGAGTTCACGCAGGCCGACCTTGAGATTATAGACGACCGTCTGCGCGGCGACTTGCCCGAAGGCCAGTTCTATCAGATACGCATGACCTTCAACCCGGTTTCGGCGACGCACTGGATAAAGAAGATTTTCTTCGACATACCCGACCCGAATGTGCTCACCCACCACTCGACCTACCTGATGAACCGGTTCGTCGATGACGCTTACAGGGCACGCATGGAGCGCAGGAAGCTGGTAGACCCAGAGGGCTATCGCATATACGGCCTCGGCGAATGGGGCGAAATCGGCGGCCTGATCTTGCATAACTGGGAAGTAAAGGACATATCGCAGAGCCTTAATGACTATGACGACATCTCCCTTGGCATGGACTTCGGTTTCAACCACGCCACGGCCATTCTGCTACTGGGGATTAAGGACGACGATATATATGTGCTCGACGAGGTTTACGAGCACGAGAAGGACACCAACGAGATAATTGAAATCGCCTTAAAGAAGGGCATTCCGACGAACCGCATTATCTGGTGCGACAGCGCTGAACCTGACCGCATTCTCATGATGCAAAAGGCGGGCTTTCGCAAGGCGCTGGCCGTAAACAAGGGCGGCTCTGCGGGGTCTGTTAAGGCTCAAATAGACTGGCTCAAGCAGCATCGGATATACGTCCATCCCCATTGCGTGAACGTGATAAAAGAGATGCAGCAATGGAAATGGAAAAAGGACGAGCAGAGCGGCGAGTATCTGGACGAGCCCGTGCCGGTCATGGACGACGCTATGGCCGCGCTGCGGTATGGCGTGGAGAGCTGGCGCAAGGCCAACACCGCGGTTAAGGCGGCGAGGAGGATTTAGATGTGCAGGCATATATGGAAAACGATTAACGATGTGCGCGTCTGCCAGCGCTGCGGGCTGACTGTGCGGCTGCTGGACGGCGCTGTACTGTTCGACCGCAAGCTCCCCGACGTGAAGAAGGGTGGCGGGAAGGGAAATAAATAAAGGACGCTCATTGAGAGCTGTCCTTCTTCATGCGTTCGTCGATAGCTTGGTTGATGTAGGCGTTAACCGATTGCCCTGCTTGCTGCGCCGCGTTACTGATGGTTTCCTTCTTCCCTTTCGGCACGGTCAGGTTGATTCGGTCGTAATTTGCGGCCATGTATTTGTTGACCGCCTTTTGCTGGGCTTTGCTTGTAGCCATCTAAGCACCTCCTTCATTGGGATTATAGCACATTTGTATATCTGTGCATATAGACGTATTGCACATATTTGCGCAGATAGATTCTGCGAATCTGTCAATAGATATATTTGCGCAGATATACTACAATATAGCCATCAACTACCGCAAGGAGGTACGGCTATGAAGGAAGTTAGAATGGAACTGGTACGGTATATCGACAAGATGGACGAGTGCACGCTTCGGCTGATGCTGGGATTTGTAAAGACGCTTTGCGCAGACGATAAAGCGGAGGTCAAAGATGAGGCGTGTTGATTTGACCGGGCAGAGGTTCGGGCGGCTGACGGTGCTTCGCCGGTATGAGAAAAACAGCAGTCAGGGGAAACCACTATGGCTTTGCAAATGCGATTGCGGGACGGAGACAACCGTCACGACATCCAATCTGAAAAGTGGCCACACACAAAGCTGCGGGTGTAGCCGCGTCGATGCAATGCGCAAAGTGGCCACAAAGCATGGCATGAAGCATACATCGCTGTATAACGTGTGGTTGCTCATGCGTCGGCGGTGTTCAAATCAGAATGACAAGCACTACAATGATTATGGCGGGCGTGGCATTTCAGTTTGTTCGGAATGGAACACCAGTTTTCAAGCGTTCTATGACTGGGCTATGGCAAACGGGTATGCGGACGAATTGACACTTGACCGCATCGATAACAACGGCAATTATAATCCGACGAACTGCCGATGGGTTACGATGCAAAGACAGTGTAACAACCGCCGAAGCAACCGTTACTGCGAATATAATGGCAGAAAGTACACGCTTGCCGAGTTGTCCGAAATGTCTGGCGTTGGCTATGATAAGCTGAAGCAACGGATAAATAAACTGAAATGGCCCGTTGACAGGGCCGTTGAGACACCTTGACAGGTGTCTTTTTTTGTTGGAGGTCCATCAATGGAAAATCATGCTGTACGAAGAAAAAACGAAAAGTATCCTGAATTTTCGGCCGAGATAGAGGCCATTGAAAAGGGCGGTATTACCGACAAGCTGCTCAACCGCATAATCAAGAAGCACAAGAAGAACGCCGATTATAATAGGAGCCTGATAGATCGGTATGAAGCGTTGGCCGAGCATGTGCCGATTTTCAACCGTGAGCCGCGCTTTACCGATGGTGGCGACAAGACAGACATCATCAATCACACGATTAACAACGACTTCTTTTCCGAAATCGTGGATTTCAAAACCGGCTATTTCGCGGGCAACCCTATCGCCTACTCATACGCTGATACGCACGAGGCGATGGAGACGACCGGCGACGCGGGCGACAGCTATGAAGAAATGCGCGCGGCCCGCGAGCAGGCGACCAAGGCCATTACAGATTTTACCACGCGCACGAATATTTATGATTGCGACATGGAATGCACCAAGTATGCGGCGATATGCGGCTACTGCGGTCGGCTGTTCTATATCGACCCGGACGGCGACGAGCGCGTGATGGTCGTGCCCCCTAACGAGACTATCATACTATCAAAGACGCGCGACATTACTCAGCCCACCTACGGGCTGCGCTATTACGTCGTTACGGACATCAACGATACCCAGATAGTCAAGGCCGAGTTCTACGACGACGAGTATATCTACTACGCCGAGGGCTTTGAGGGCGACTTGCACATTATCGGGTGGCAGACTAACCTTTTCGGCTGCTGCCCGCTGCAAGGCATACCCAACAACCGCGAGATGATGGGCGACGCCGAGAAGGTGCTGGAGCTGATTGACGCCTACGACCGGGCGCTGTCGGACGCCAACAACGAGATTGACAGCTTTGCCAATGCGTATATGGTGTTCGAGAACGTAAATCTGAGTGAAGACGAGTTCCGCAAGGCGCAGGCCAGCGGTGCCATCCAGTTCTTCACCGGCGGCACTGACGGCAAGGTGTACTTCCTCACCAAGGACATAAACGACGGATTCATCGAGCACCATCTGGACCGGCTTCAGGAGAACATTTACCGCTTCTCCAAGACGCCCGACATGAGCGATGAAGTATTCGGCACTGCGAGCGGCATAAGCCTTAAATTCAAGCTGACGGGGCTGGAGACGAAGTGCGGCATGTTCGAGGCCAAGATGATTTCGGCAGGCGCGTACATGTTCAAGCTGCTGGCGAATATATGGGCCAAGAAACAGATCAAGATTGACCCGCTCCAGTGCGTGATGAACTTCAAGCGCAACTTCCCGCTCGACCTGCTGAGCGAGGCACAGGCAACGCAGCAGCTTATCGCCGCCGGGCTGCCTAAGCGCGTGGCGTATGAGATTGCCCTGTCCTGTGTGGATGATGTTGAGTATGTCATGCAGCAGATTGAGGAAGAAAAGGGCGATATACAGGTTCCTTCGCTTGTTGATGATGACGAGGACGACAAGGAGGAGCAGACTTGAATCTTGATGTACTTGTAATCCTTGAAAAAGATGGAGCGGTAATCAATCGCTTCGGAGGCACTGTTGAAAACCCGCAGGCAGATGATAAAACAGCAGTCATAGGCCATGCTGTTCTTGATAAGTCTGTGCTGGCTTGAGGCTTGATGAGATACTTTAGGAGGAAATAGGTATGGCATACGCAAAGCAGAATTTCAAGAGCGGTGAGACACTGTACGCATTGCAGTTGAATGCGATGGATAGGCAGATTGCGGCGAATGCATTGGAAACTGAGCAGCTAAAGGAAGATTTAGGTTACAAAATAGGCAAAGCTGCTATCGGGGAAAAAGAACTAAAATTTACAAATTCTGGATATGTGCTAGCTACTGACGGGCTCATATCTGAATCTTCTTCTGCACAAAATACGGGATTTTATGCAATTGATGGCGTAAATAGAATAATAGCACATGTTAACCTTGCCGAAGCGGGTGCTAAAATTGCTTTTTATTCTAGTAAAAAAGAATATCTAAAAGATATATCCGTCATATCCACTGGTTCTACGGAAATTGATATTGATGTTACTTCTGATGTTTACGCAAACGCAAAATACTGTATCATATCAAACTACGGTTCTGGAACAAAAATGGCAAAATTAATAGGAACGGTTGCACCATATTCCGTCAAAGCGACTGCCGATGAAGCCAAAGCGACTGCCGATGAAGCCAAAGCGACTGCCGATGAAGCCATCACACCACATAAAACCACTTTTTTTGAAGGATTAAATGTTGGAGCACCTGAGAATGTAGAAAATGTTCAGAGGCTTCCGTATAATGATGGAGTTGTTAACTCTACTAGCAATGTGTGGAGTTTGATTTTTAAATGCAAGCCAAATACCGATTATTATATATATATCCCTGATAGAAACAGAAAAAATGCAGCTGAAAGTGAAACTGACGAGTTTATCGATGGCGAAACATATACGATTTTGCTTTCGTCTATTATAAATTATAGCGGTGTAGATGTTGTAAAGATAACAACCGGAAAAAATGCAAAGAGAATCATGTTCTATTATTTTAATGGTTCTTACGATTATGATACAAATAAAAATAAAATTATAATTCTTGAAAATAAATGGATACCTGATCCATACGCACACATTCCAATGCAGTATCTGCCAAAAGAGCTTGTAAAACAAAAACATTATGGGACATTCTCAATTATCGGAGACAGTTATTCATCATTTAAAGGGTATATGGCAAACGCGAATGCTGCAACATGGTATCCTGCATCAGACCATAATATGAATGATACAAATGATGTCGAAAATGTAGAACAAACATGGTGGTATAAATTTGCAAACACTTATAATAGTCGTTTGCTAGAAAATAACTCGTGGAGTGGCTCAACTATAGCTTATGATTCATACTCAGAGGGACTAGACGACGGAAAAGAGACCTCATTCATTCAGCGCATGAATTTGATTACAACACCACAATTAATTTTGATTTATGGTGGAACAAACGATAGCTGGGTTGCTGGTGATACAAAACGAGATGATTTTTTGGGAGAATACAAGTATTCCGACTTTTCGGAATCAGATTTTATTTATTTCCGACCTGCGCTTGCTTATCTACTAGACAAATTAAAGCACAAACATATCGGGGCAAAAATAATATTTATGTTAAATTCATCTTTGAGTAACATCAAGGAATCCGTGCATGAAATTTGTTCCAATTATGAAATTGGTGTATGTGAAATCACAGATATTGCATTGGCACATTCTCATCCAACGGACGAAGGAATGACTACGATTGCAAAACAAATTATAGAGTTCTTGGAAGTTAGTTAACTAAAGAGGGCTAGAGTTACCCAAAGCGCTGATCCCGAACGGTTATAAAGGGTATTTCCATTCTCACGGAAAGGAGGTGATACGGCATGGCAAGAGACCTTGAATACTATCTGGCGCAAGCACGCCGTATCGCCGAGCACCGGGAGGCGGGCGCAGAGAAAGCCATTCGCAAGGAGTTCAAGGAGCTGCTCAAGAGCCTGAAAACATACATTGCCAGTGTGCATGAGCAGTATGCGGCGGGCGACGGCTCTCTCTCCTATGCCGACCTTCAAAAGGCGGGATATGACGCTCGCTTCCTTGAGGAAATCGAAAGCCGCATATCCGTCGCCACGCCGAAGGTTGCAAAGGAGCTGCACCAACTTGTAAATGATACTTACGAGTTGAGCTACAAGAGCATGGTCGAGGGCGTGGATAAGGTTCTGGCCGGAGCGGGCATTGACGATGTTTTTTCCAATGCTGTGGCAATCACACCGGAGCAGATCATGAAGGTCGTCAAGAACCCGATCATGGAAGTGGCGCTCGAAAAGAACCACCGGGACATCGTGTACGACATTAAGCAGGCCGTGGCGGTCGGACTGATGAATGGCGACCGCTACGCCACTGTTGCCCGGAAAATCAGCGTTGCGCTGGATAAGGAAAACGGCCCTTACAAGAACGCCATGCGGATTGCCCGCACGGAGGCACACCGCGTCCGGGAAGCCGGAAACATGGACGCAGCCCGGAGTGTGGACAAGGAAATGCAGGGCACTTCTACCGGCTTGCGCATGGTCAAGACATGGCGCACCATGAAAGATGAGCGCGTGCGCCCCCAGAGCAGACGCAGAAGCAAAAAGGGCGGCTGGACCTCCAAGATGGGCAAAGGCCCTAATCATATGAAGCTGGAAGGCCAGACGGTGCTTGCCGATGAGCCGTTCGACCTGCTGGATGGGAACAAGGCAGAGGCACCGGGTCAGAGCGGTGTGGCCGGGCATGACATTAACTGCCGCTGCTATGTGTCATATGACATGATGACCGACGCGGAGTTCTTCAAGAAGACCGGGGGGCACTTTCCGGGGTGGAAAGAACATGGGAATGCCACTGAAACCATTGAAAAATCTGGGGAAAATGGTATAATGGAGAAGCCGGATATTCCAATATTGTATGCTGTTGGCGCATCGGGCAGGAACTACCCCGTTAAGCTGCCAAATGGAAATCACACAAAACTTGCGCCGGGCACGACAATTACAAAAGTTAAGGTATTCGCGGGTAAGGGGACAGATATGCCTATACGGCAAGCAAAAGTACTGTCCGAACTCTATAAGAATTACAACGTCAAGCCATCCGAATGGCAAAAAGTTCGCGGAGATGCTTATGTGATGCTAGACGGGGATAAGAAACATGCAGAGATTCATTGGTATGAATCAGGCGATTTGCGTGTGGAAATGAAAGTAAAGAGGTTTTTTGAAGATGAAAGTTAAGTATATCGGCAATAAAGGCAGCACGCTGTCTGTTATGAAAAACAAGGTATATGAGTGCCTTGGAATAGAAAAAGGCTGGTATAGGATCATTGACGAAACCGATGAAGATTATCTGTACCCGCCGGATGATTTCGTAGTCGTTGAAAAATAAAAGACAGAGCACTTTGCGAAAGCAGGGTGTTTTTTTTGTTGGGCACTGGAGGTATCAGTGATGCTCCTTGATGTAATTGTGCGGTTAATCAGACAAGGAGGTGCGGTTGACATGGGCGTCAATCTGCCAGACATCACGAAAGACGACGAGGGCAAGTACCTCATGGTAAAGGATGGGCGGCCCGTATGGAGCGCAATACCCGTTAAGTACGTGGAGAGCCTGGACTATGACAACATGCTGAACATACGGAGCCTGTCGAGCGGGTCATATGTGCTGTATGGCAAGTTCCAGCCGTTTGCAGGTTCGCCGTCTGTGCTTACGTTCTCCAGTGCATTGCTGGTGAACATAATCACCAAGACGTCGGGCACGTGGGCGCAGGTATTCTATCCGGCCAGCAACCAAGTGCAATTCCTCTCGATTACAAATGACAACTACGAGCGGACGAATATCCCGCTGAATGACCTTTACGCGCTACTGGGGCAAAGCGGCGCTTGAGGAATATATGGCAGGAGGACGACAGTGTGCAGAAAGTCCGTAACCCGTGCAGGAGGTGGTAATCGGTGGATGAAATCGAGGTTTACAACGGCTTGGACAGTACCAGCATAGTGAAGGCGCTGTCCGCGAATCAGGGCAGAGTGCTGAACGAGAAGATTATGAACGTCGCAAGCGTGACGGACATAGACGCAATATTCGACTAATCAGTGGAGGTAATGCTTTTGTCCCTACCTATTCCACAAATGAGATTTGGCGTGACAACGACCGAACGAGATGTCTGACGGACGACCTTGACGCGATTGAGAGCGATATATCGTCGCTTGAAACCGGCAAGGCCTCTAGCAACCATACGCACCCGACGAGCCAGATAACGGGGCTGGCGGACGCTCTGGCGGGCAAGGCCTCCAGCACGCACACGCACAGCGCCGCCGACGTGGGAGCTGCTGCCGCTACACATAACCATGATGCCAGCTACGCGGCGCTATCGCACACGCACGCGCAGTCCAACATTACCGGGCTGGGCACCGCCCTATCAGGCAAAGCCGACGTCGAGCACACGCACGACCAAGGCGATATAACGGGTCTGACGGGAGCGCTAAGCGGCAAGGCCGCAGCTACTCATACTCATGCACAGAGCGACGTTGCCGGACTTGCAGCGGCGCTTGAAGGCAAGGCCGCGGCCAACCACACTCACACCGGCTATGCTTCGTCCACGCACACGCATACACCGGCGAGCATAGGCGCGGCGGCTGAAACCCACGGGCATACAATCGCCAACGTGAGCGGGCTGAGTGACGCGCTGGCCGGGAAGGCGGCGGCCAACCATACGCACAGTTACAACGACCTTACCAATAAGCCCACCATTCCGGCGGCATACACTCATCCGGCAACGCACCCGGCAAGCATGATTACAGGGCTTTCCAGCGTGGCTACAAGCGGCAAATACAGCGATTTGACCGGGAAGCCTACCATTCCTACGATTCCCGCTTCCCTGCCCGCAAACGGCGGCAATGCGGACACGGTGGATGGGAAGCACGCGTCAGCATTCGCGCTGGCCGACCATGTTCATGGCACTACACCTGTGACCGAGACTAATACCAATCTTGATAATTATTCTGTCGCGGGGGTTTATTCCTTTGCCGCCGCGTATCAGCCAGTCAACAGACCTTCCGGTACATCCAACGGATGGCTGGTTGTTGTCCCGTGGACCAGCAATCCGACGACGCAGACAGTCAAGCAGTTCTGGCTCAGGCATGGCAGCATCAGCTCGAACGACCACGAGGTATACACCCGCACGAAAATCGGCGATTACGGCTGGAGTTCTTGGGCGAAGGTCATCACATCGAAAGATATGACGATTACCAAAGAAAACGGTGATGTATATGTGTCGTGGACGGGTCAGGATGTCGTCGCAAAGCTGACCGCGCTTGCTCCCGGCATGTATACGGCCTATTCGCGCGGCGGCGCGTCGGCGGGCACGACAAATGCCCCTAATAGTTCGGAGGGATTCCGGTATCTCATCCACAAGACGGGCGAAGGCACTACGAATTATGGCTGGGCAATTGCCTTCGGTACATCGGGGTCTGTTTACGCAGGGTATCACGATGCCGGAACATGGCGCGGATGGCGAGCGCTGTACAAAGGACTGCCGGACCTGCTGTGGAGCGGCGTATATTACATGAGCGCCAACCAAACCGTTACGCCGACCAAGAAGCTGTCAGAGTGCAAAACGGGCTGGATGCTGCTATGGAGCGATTACGATGTAAGCACGGGCAAAGCAAATGACGGCGATTTCGTAACGACCATCATACCGAAATGGAATCCTTCTGGCACGACGTGGGCGGGCAAGTCGTTCTACTGCGACGTTCCGAGGTACATCGGCGCGAACCAGTCCGACGTGGCGACGGAAAGCCGGATTATCAAGATGATCTATGTCCACGACAACAAGATTGTCGGTCATGCGGCTAACAACCAAGGCGTCCGCTCAGACGTTGTTCTGCGGGCTGTGTATGAAATTTGACGGTATAGGAGGCTATCATCATGAGTAAGCTCATCAATCTGACCGGTCTTACCCGTTTCTGGACGAAGGCGAAGGATTACATCGACACCGCGCTGAATGGCAAGGTGGACAAGGTAACTGGCAAGGGGCTTTCTACCAATGACCTGACCGCGACGCTGAAAGGCAACTACGACGCGGCCTATACCCACAGCAATAACAGCGACGTCCATGTGACCGCTGCTCAGAAGACCGCGTGGGACGGCAAAGCGGACGGCGACCACAACCATAACGGCACGTATGCGGCCGCTTCCCATTCTCACGCATATGCCGACCTGACGGGCAAGCCCACGATTCCCACTAAGGTTTCCCAGTTGACTGACGCCGCCGACTATGCCAAGAAAACCGACATTGCCGGTGTGTACAAGTACAAGGGTTCCGTCGCCACCGTCAGCGCGCTGCCCACTACCGGCGTTGCCGAGGGCGATGTGTATAACGTTGAGGCGGACGGCGGCAATTACGCATGGACTGGCGATGCGTGGGATGCGCTGGGCGGCACCGTTGCCATTGAGGCCGCGACGAACGCTGAAATCGACGCTATCTTCGCCTGATCGGAGGGATGAAGCATGACCTTCATTACCCTTGAAGGGCTGCGCCGCTTCTGGCGGAACGTCAGCCAGCGAGCGACTGCCATTTACACGGCAGCGTCGTCGGATGGCGTGTCTTATACCGTGACGGTTCCGGGCGTTACGGAACTAAAGCACGGAATGAGAATCACCATCAGCCCGGCGCGCATGTCGGCGTCGGCAAGCCCGACTTTGAACGTGAACGGGTTGGGCGCACACGGCATTCGGCTACCGCTCACTTTCAACAACGTCGCTGCCGCCACGCCGAACATCGCAACCTTTTACTCTGCGGGCAAGCCGCTTCTACTGATGTACGATGCGACTTATGCAGGCGGCGTTTGGAAAGCGATGGAGAAGCCCTGCGTATCTGCGCAGGACCTTTACGGGACTGTGCCGATAGAGAGCGGCGGCACTGGAGCTGACAATGCAGCAGACGCGCTGACCAGCCTCGGCGCGGCAAGCAAAGCCTCTCTGGACGCGCTTGCGGCAAGGGTTGCGGCGCTCGAATCCAAGTAAACATTCAAGGCACCATTTTCGTGAGGTTACGGAAATGGTGCCTTTTCTATGCTGTCGTAGCTCAAATGGCAGAGCAGCCGTCTTGTAATCGGCAGGTTGAGGGTTCAAGTCCCTCCGGCAGCTCTCCGCGGGCAGCAGGCCCGCGGACCCTCCTTAATAAGCTGCGGCCCGTAAAAGCGGCTCTGATTGGTATGAGTGGGCTCTCATCCATCAGCCCCAGTGTAAGTCTGGTTGGGCTTAATTAAGTATGTGGGCGCAGGGCGTGAACTCTTGAATGTGGGCGCGTTTGCTGCGAACTCAATATATATGTGGGCCCGTCAAGGCGGGAACTCAAAGGAGGCTTTACTATGGCAGAAGAAACGACGACCGTTACTGCGGCGGCGGAACAGGGTGCCACTGGCACCGAGCAGTCTGCCCCCAACAATGCGGCCAACACCGGCAATGCAACCGAAAATGCGGAGCCGCAGGGAAACGCTCCCGACGAAACCAGCATTGCGGAGCTGGTGCAGCGCGCGGTTGACCGCGCCACGAACAAGCTCGGCAACGACAACAAGAAGCTGCGGCAGCAGTTGGAAGACCTGAAAAAGTCAAAGCTGACCGCAGACGAGGCCGCGGAGCTGGAGCGGCAGGAGCGTGAAGACGCTCTCGATGAGCGCGAAAAGGCGCTTAAAGACAAGGAAAACCGCATGTATGCGATTAAGGCCATTAAGGAGGCCGGACTTGATGACGGCAGTGCCGCCTCGCTCGATCTGGTTGAGTTCGTGCTGGCCGACGACGAGGACGGCATAAACACCCGCGTCAAGACCTTTGGCGCGCTGGTGCAGCGCTTTGTCAAGGCTGCGGTGGATAAGACCTTCAAGGCCAACGGGCGCACGCCCGGCGTCGGCAACGCGGCCAGTGCTGACGACAAGGACTTGACGCCCAGCAGCCTTGCGGTTCAGCTCGGCAAAAATGCGGCCAAAGCGAACGAATCTTTTAAGACAACCCTCGACTACTATCTGGGAGGTAATAAGCGATGAAGTTTACCAGCAAATCGGTAACGGCTCCTAAGGAAATCCTTTACAACGACCATTATGTCGCCATTCCCTACGATTGCAGCGACATAGCGGACAACAGCGGCATTGTGCCCGCGGGCACCATCATTCCCTCGAACGACGGCAACGCCATTGGCGTGCTGCTGAGCGACGTGACGAAGGCCGACAATCCCAACGGTACGGTCGTGATACACGGCTTTATCAAGCAGGAAGCGCTCCCGGCTAACCCCTCCAGCGCGGCCATTACCGCGCTCAAGAACGTCGTGTTCATGGATAAGCACCGCAAGCCCCAGCCGCAGAAGTACAGCGTAACGTATGATCTGAACAGCGCGACCGGTACGGCTGTGACTGACGGCAGCTCGCCTTATTCCGCAGGCACGACTGTGACCGTTAAGGCCGCGCCGACGATAACCACTTATCCGACCGGCACTACCCAGTTTGACAAGTGGAACACGGCGGCGGACGGCTCCGGCACCAGCTATGCGGCCTCGGCCACGTTTGCCATTTACGACAACGTTAAGCTGTACGCCATTTACAAGGCCTAAGGAGGTAATGAGAAATGAAGCTTACTGACATCTTTACCGCGCAGGCAATCGCGGCCAATTATACCGAGGTGGCGAGCAATGCCATCCCCTACCTCGGCACGGGTTTCTTCCCGTCCCAGAAGAAAGCCGGTCTTGACCTGAAATGGATTAAGGGCCACAAGGGCCTGCCCGTGTCCCTGATGCCCAGCAACTTTGACGCGAAGTCTACATTCCGCGACAGGGTGGGCATTTCCATTTCGGAAACCGAGATGGCGTTCTTCCGTGAATCCATGCTGGTGAAGGAAGCGGATGAGCAGGAAATCATGCGCATACAGGATTCCAACGACCCGTATGCGGCGACCGTCTTGCAGAACATTTTCGACGACGCACGCACGCTTATCGACGGCGCGAACGTGGTGCCTGAGCGCATGATAATGCAGCTCCTTGCCCCGCTCGGCGGCGAGATGGGCATTGAAGTGCAGGCCAACAACGTGAGCTATAAGTACAACTACGACCCGGACGGCAGTTGGAAGGCCGACCATTACATGTCCATCGAGGACACCGCGGACATGTGGAACGCCTCCGCTACCTGTGACCCGCTCGCCGATCTGGAAGCGGCGCTCGACGCGCAGGAGGCCAAGAGCGGCAACCGCCCGGAAATCCTGCTCATGTCCAAGCCGACCTTCAAACTGATTAAGGACAGCGCCAAGGTGCGCTCCGGCGTGTTGGCGCAGAACGTGACGGCCAACGTCAACTACACCACCGCCCGCGTTCAGGCCTTCGTGGAGGAGGAACTGAACGTGCGCATAGTCACGTACACCAAGAAGTTCAAGAAGGAGGACGGCACCGAGGCGAGCTTCTACCCGGACAACATCGTCATGATGCTGCCTAACGGCGCGCTGGGCCGCACATGGTACGGCACCACGCCCGAGGAGCGCACGCTGTCCAGCAAGGCGGGCGCGAACGTGTCCATTGTCAACACTGGCGTGGCTGTGGCCGTGACCATTACCGACGATCCGGTAAACACCAAGACTACCGTTTCCGAGATTGTACTGCCGTCCTTCGAGCGCATGGATGAATGCTATGCGCTACAGGTGGTTTCGGAGTAAAAAACCCATCGGGAGTGAGCTAAATGGCAAAGACATATGACCACGCGGTAAAGTTCGGGGGTAAAATCTATCCCCCGAACACTCCCATTGTGGAGAAGAAAGCCGCACCTGCGCAAGCGCAGGAAAAACCGCGCAAGCCTACGAAGGGACGCGGAAAGGGTGAGGCGTAATGACTGCGGCTGAACTGATTTCGGCGGGCATACCCATTGCGGAGGGTGACGCCATCGCCGCGCTGAGGGCTGAGGCTGCGCTTGACTGGCTGGCCGAATACACCACGCTGCAATTCGACAAGGCGCATCCGGAGACCATTGCCGCGCTGCCAGCCTGCGCGAAAATATTCATCCTGAAATACAGCGAGGTTATGAAGCGCAAGAGCGGGCTGGTAAGCCAAAGCATTGAGGGCATGAGCATGTCGTTTGGCAGCGACAGCTCATTTGCAGGTAACATATGGCAGTTGGCAAACGGGCTGCTGGGCGGTTACATCAAATCGCAGGTGCGCGTATTCCCTGCGCGCAAAAAGTGGTGAAAAAAAAGAAGGGCTATTCGCCCTCCTTGTCTCGTTCTATGGCTTCGTTGATGGCACGCTTGATGAATCCGCCAATGGTTTCACCTCTTGCGGCCGCGTGTTCTTTGATGACTTCTTTCTGCCCTTTGGGAACTTGCAGGCGGATGTCGTCATAGGCTTTCTTCGCATAGGCGTTGTTGATTTCCGAGCGGGTCTTTGCCACGGAATCACCTCCTTCATGCAATATTATAGCCGGTTCTCATGTAAATGTACATGTACCAAGTAGCCAACAATGTACATGTATCTTTGGCGAGTCCGTCAATAGATAAGTATATGTACATGTACTATAATATAGCCATCAACTACCGCGAGGAGGTACGGCTATGAAGGAAGTTAGAACGGAACTGGTACGGTATATCGACAAGATGGACGAGTACACGCTTCGGCTGATGCTGGGATTTATAAAGGCGCTTTGCGCAGACGATAAAGCGGAGGTCAGAGATGAAGCTTGTTGATTTGACCGGGCAAAGGTTCGGAAGGCTGAGCGTTATCGAAAGAGCGCCTAACGTAGGACGCAAGACAATGTGGAAGTGCAAATGCGATTGCGGCAATTACACTGTTGTTGGGCAAACCGATTTGCATTCTCAAAGAACAAAGTCATGCGGGTGCATGTTTAAGGAGCAACTGGCTGAACGCAATACAAAGCATGGCCTTAGCAATACTAGGCTGTGCAGTATTTGGCGGGCGATGAAAGGCCGGTGCGACAATCCTAATAATCGAGCGTATAAGAACTATGGTGGTCGCGGGATTAAGGTATGCGCTGAGTGGAAAAACGATTTGCAGGCATTTTATTCCTGGGCTATCAGCAACGGCTATACGGATGAGCTTTCCATAGACCGTATAGATGTAAATGGCAACTACTGCCCCGAAAATTGCCGATGGGCAAGCAAGAATGTGCAGGCGAACAACACAAGAGCCAATCGCTATTTGGAATACAACGGCAAGCGTCAAACAATAGCACAGTGGGGCGCGGAAACCGGTGTACGTCCGGCGACGATTCGTAGGCGGTTGGAATTAGGATGGACAATCGAAAATGCCTTAAAGACACCTTAATCGGTGTCTTTTTTAATTGAAAGGTGGTGATGCGACATATGAGTGTAAAGTATACCACAAAAAAAGATGGCTTCTCCAAGATGCAGAAACAGCTTGAAGTGCTGAGCGGAGAAGGTATCGAAGTAGGCGTACTAAAAGGCGAATCGGCATGGCTCGCCTCTATACACGAATATGGTTAGGCTGTGACATTCCCGTCACCAAGAAAATGCGCAAGTATCTGGCCGCGCGCGGGCTGTACCTGAGCAAGAATACCACCCATATCCACATTCCGGAGCGCTCCTTCCTGCGAACCGGCTATGACCAGAATATCGACGACGTGAAGAAAAAGGCGGCGCTGCTGGTGGCGGAAGTCGCCAAAGGCCATATGACGGCGCGCGGATGTATGCAGGCCGTGGGTATGGATTTGGCGAGCAAGATAAAGGATTATGCGCGCGATCTGGACAGCCCGCCCAATCACCCGTTTACGGTCGAGCAGAAAGGCTCAAGCAATCCGCTGGTTGATACCGGCGATATGATAGGCGGCATTAGCTGGAGGAAAGCGAAATGAGCAGACAATATTTCGATTTTGACAGCCTGATTGAAGATTTCGCCAATCCGTTCACCGTGATAACCCACACAGACGGCGCTTATGACAGTAGCGGCGACTGGCGAGAGGGCACCGAAACGCGCACGGAATACACCGGCGCGATTATCGCCTTCAAGGAAAGCAAGGTATTCCGCTCCGAGGGCGCAATCACGGCCAAGGACAGGCGGCTGTTCATGCGTAAGAAGCTCCCTGACGCGCTTATTGGTGCCAAAGTGGAGTACGGCGGACAAACGTACATGATTGAAAGCGAGCTGGAGAACGCCGAGTTTACCGGTGTGTACAGCTACATGCTAAGGTGGGTGAGCGCGTTTGATACCGTATAGCAAGATGCGCGCGGCCATTGCCAAGGGGCTTAAAGACTACCTCGGCGTGCCTGTCATTCGCGGCAATCAGACCGCGCCGCGCCCGCCCTACCCTTTCGTGGCGTACAACGTGACGACCATCGCCGGGCAAAATGGCGGCTCGTGGCAGGAGCATGAGGACGCGGACCGCAAGCTGGCGCGCAGCATATGGAGCATAACGGCGCTGTCCAAGGACTGGGACGAGAGCGTCAATCTGGCAATCAAGGCGCGGCAGTGGTTTGAGCATACTGGCCGCGCGGCGCTGTCCGATCAGGGCTTTACCGTACAGTCAACGACCGACATAACCAACCGTGACAACATACTGACCGTCGAATATGAGCGCATGAACGGCTTCGACGTGTTCTTCTACGTCTACGATGAAGCGGAGCGCATATCCGACATAAACGGCCATATCGAAACGGCTGATATAACAAGGGAAGAAACGAATTGACCCAAAGGAGGAATTGACTATGGCTTTTGACGTAAAAGTCAACATTGACCTGTCCAAACCCGTGGGTTCGGTGGGCTTTGGCATACCGCTGATACTCGTCGAAAATGCCTCTGCTGCTGTCGCCTACACCGAGGTATCGAGCATGGCAGAGGTCGTAACCGCGGGCTTTGCCGCCACGACCGACACATACAAGGCGGTGCAGCTCATGTTCGCGCAGCAGCACGCGCCGAAGTCGGTTGCGGTTTGTGCCGTAACCGGGGACGCGCCTACCGCACTGGCGGACGACATACTTATCGCCAAAGAATGGAGGCAGCTCATCGTGCTTAACGATGGCGACACTGCCAGCACTGTGACGGCAATCAGCACGGCGGTTGAGGGGCTGGACGGCAAGCTGTACTTCGCGGGTCTTGAGACCGACGACAGCACCAGCATTACCGTGTCCGGCCTGCGCCGCACGATACTGTTCTACTGCGATAAGACGGACAGCGTGCCGGTGCCCGTGGCCGCGTTTGTGGGCGAATCCTGCGGTCGCGCGGCGGGCAGCTTCACATACAAAAACATGACCCTTACCGGCGTGGCTGCGCAGGCGCTCACCGACGCCCAGATCAACGCCATACATGCCAAGGGCGGCATTACGTTCATCGCCAAAGCTGGCGACAACGTTACATCCGAAGGCAAGGTTGCCGGGGGCGAGTACATCGACATCATCGACAGCGAGGACTACATCGTCCAGCAGCTCGCGTACAAGACGCAGAAGCTGCTTAACGGCGCGGCCAAAGTGCCTTACGACAACAACGGCATTGCCATGTTGGAAAGCGTGGCCGTTGACGTGCTACAGGGCGCGTACAACAACGGCATGATTGATACCAACGAGGACGGTACACCCGCCTATACCGTGGCTTACGCACTGCGTGCGGACACTACGGCAGACGACCGCTCCAACCGCAAGTATCTGGGCGGCAAGTTCAGCTTCGCGCTGGCCTGCGCCATACATCAGGTGGAGATTACCGGCAGCATTAACGTTTAAGGGAGGAAAAACGCATGAGTGTTTATACCTATGACGCCAAGGACACTTCGGTCGTCGTGGACGGCACCTACATTACCGGTCTGGGCGAGGACATGATTTCCGTCGAGAAGGAGGAGGATTTCTTCACTCCTTCCGTCGGCGCGCAGGGCGACATTGTAAAGTCGCAGATCAACAACAGCCTCGGCACCATGACCATTACCATTCAGCCTACCAGCCCGCAAAAGAAGTACCTGCTTAGCCTTGCCAAGCGCACTGAGCCGTTCCCGCTGTGGGCGGTAAACAAGAAGCTGGGCGAGCGCATAGGCGGTACTATGGCCAACCTCAAAACCATGCCCGAGTTCTCCCGCGGCGCGGAGGCCGAGGACATGGAGCTGGAGTTCCAGATTTTCGACCTGACTATTGACGCGGGCTAAAATGGGTCGATTCAGACAGGCTTAGGGAGCGGGATCCGCTCCCCTTTTCTTTATCAAAAATCAGGAGGATAAGAAGATGGCTAACAAATTCTACACGGTCAAAAAGACGATAAACGGCAAGGAATACACGGCGCAGTTCTCTGGCATTTCGACGGCGCTTAAAGCGGTTGACGCCAGCTACATTGACGGAACCAGCAATACCAGCGTCGAGCTGTTGAGCAAGTATCTTTTCGACAATATCATCGTTGAGCCGAAGGGCCTGACCGCCGACGACTTCGACAGCATGGACGAGTTCAACGAGGTCGTTTCCTTCGCCCGCAAGGTCATGCAGGGTGAATTTCGAGAAGCATCTGAGCAGGGCGCAACTGAAACAAAGGGCAAAAAGTAACTGGGCGCTCTGGCGTCTCGTATTGTCCGAGCGCGGGTTTGACTACAAGACAGTATTCGGGCGGCCTATGATGACGCCGCAGGACGTGGCGGAGGCGAACTACGCGCTGGACATGCAGATCGAGGCGGAAAAACGCGCGGCCAAGAAGAAACGCTGACGCCATGCCAGCGCTTCTTTTTTTGTCCGCGGAAAGGAGGCGCTTAAATGGCTACAATTCGTGAGGATGTCGTCAAAATCGGGTTTGACATCGATATGGGCGACCTGAACAAGCTGACCGACGAGCTTGACGGCCTCAAGAAATCGGTAAGCGGCGGTATAGGCGATGACGCACTTGACGAGCTGGTCAAGGACACGAAAAAAGCGGCGGACGGTCTGGACGATGTGAAGGACAGCGTCAAGGGCATAAAGCCGGACGGCATTGACGATACCACCGACGGCCTTAAGGAAACCAGTACTGAGGCGCAGAAGGCGCACGGCAAGCTCAAAAAGCTGGGTGAAACCAGCATGAACAAGGCCGTGTCCGGTGTTAAAAAGCTGGCCAGCGGGCTGGGCAAGGTTGCCATAGCAGCGGGCAAGGCCGTGGCAAAGGCTATGGCACTGGCGGCCACGGGCGTTGGCACAATGGTTACTATGGCCGTAAAGAGCTATGCAGACTATGAGCAGCTTACCGGCGGCGTGGACACATTGTTCGGCGGCAGTCAAAGCATAGAGGACTACACCAAATCTATAAGCAAATCGACCAGCGCCATTAAGGAGTTCCAGAAGGCAAACGGGCTTGCCGTCGATGGAATTATCGGCCCGAAAACGCGGGCGGCCATCGAGGAAAGTTACAGCAAAATCGGCTCGGCATCGGAAATAGTGCAGAAAAACGCGGCGCAGGCTTACAAGACCGCGGGACTATCTGCCAATGACTACATGGAGACCGTTACGTCGTTTTCCGCGAGCCTGATAAGCAGTCTCGGCGGCGACACGGTAAAGGCCGCGAATTACGCGGACATGGCTATAACGGATATGTCCGACAACGCAAACAAGATGGGCACGGACATGGGGTCCATTCAGGATGCCTATCAGGGGTTTGCAAAGCAAAACTATACGATGCTCGACAACTTGAAGCTCGGTAGACTGTGCCATTGCCGAGCGGCATAAACCTCGTGAAAACGGTGAAACCCCAAACGGATAGTACCGTGGGCAATACCGTGCGAAGCGTGAAATTGCACTTGACAATCCGGTATTTGCGCAGTAAAATAAAAATAGCAAATACGTGGAGGGCGTCGAGATGATTTGGAAAAAGATTAAGCAGAATGAGAATTATTCTATCAATGAGCTTGGCGAAGTTCGCAACGATTTGACCGGAGCACTGAAAAAGGCGTACACCAACGCGGCGAACGGCTATAATTACGTTGATTTGTGGGCAGGTAACAAGTCAACGAAGTGTGCCATTCACAGACTGCTGGCGGAAGCGTTTATTCCTAATCCGGATGGCAAGCCTACCGTCGATCATAAAGACGGCGATAGGCAAAACAATTCGTTGCAGAACTTGCGCTGGGCAACATATGCAGAGCAGAACAGCCGGTTTAATTCAACCGGTGTAAGGAGCCAGAAAGTAAAAGTCACCCACTACGCGGAGAAACGGAAAAAGCGTGGCGGAGGGCATGAAGCATGGCTTGATGCTGACGGCATTATGTATTTTGATAGGATAACGGATGCTGCTGATTACTTTGGCCTGACAATCGGTTCCATCTCTCTCCTACTCAAGGACGGAAACATCGGGAGACGAGGCAAGACCAGAGGGTACAGGTTTGAGTATCTTGACGGTAGCAGAGTGCAATTTCATGAACGTGTAACGACTACCGAAACGGCGGAGGAATCCGAAACGGAGTAGGGTACACCCAAGCGGGTGGAAGTGCGAGGCCCTGCGCAAGCAGGTGAAGAGATAGTCTGAACTGCATGGAAACATGTAGCTGGGCAAAGGAGCACCCTTCGGGGTGCTTTTTTATGCCCGGATGCAGCCTAGCGAACTGCATTGAACATTATGTATGGCGGCACGCAGGAAGAAATGAAACGCCTGCTAAAGGACGCTGGCAAGCTGGCGGGCAAGAAGTTTGACATTAAGAACTACTCCGACATAATCGAGGCCATTCACGTCATTCAGGACGAAATGGGCATTACCGGCACGACCGCTGAGGAAGCTGATAAGACCATTTCCGGTTCGTTCAATTCGATGAAGGCGGCGTGGAGCAACACGCTCGTCAGTCTTGTGGTCGGCGGTGATTCTTTCGACGACTGCATTGACAACCTCGTGGATTCCGCGAAAACCTTTGCAAAAAACGTCATGCCCGCTATCGTCAAGGCGCTGGAGGGCATGGGCGATCTGATAGAGGCGCTGGCTCCGATTCTCGAAAAGGAGCTGCCCGGCATTATTGATTCGCTGCTTCCCCCGCTGATTAAGGCGGCGACGGCGCTTGTGAAGGGCCTTATTAAGGCATTGCCCAGCATCATATCCGCGATAGTGGACGAGATACCGTTTATCCTGCGCGAGCTGTGGGACGGCATCAAGGACGCATTCGGCGAGATACCGGGCATGAAGAAGGTCGAAACCTTCTTCGGCAAGCTGAACAAGGTATTCACGAAAAACGCGGATAAGCTCAAGAAGATAATCCCCGTGGTTATCGGCCTTATTGGCGCATTCAAGCTGCTCAAGAAGCTGAAAGGTCTGGGCAGTCTGCTGGGCGGTGTGCTCGGCAAGGGCACCGGCAGCAGCAGCGGCGGGCTGCTCGGCACGTTTACCAAGCTCGGCAAAACGAAAATGAGCGTCATACTCAAGGGTATGGCGAACCTTGCCATAATACTGGGCGGCCTTACGCTACTGGCGGCGGCGCTGATGTATGTCGCGCCATATATGGCAAGGCTAACGGACGTCAAGTCACTGGTTAAGGTGCTGGCGGTTATCACCGCGCTGGGGCTGATAGGCTCCGCGCTGGCTAAACTGGCTGGCATAGTAGGCAAGATACCCGTTGCGACGGTAGCAAAGGGCCTTGCCAACATTGCAATTATCATGGTGGGGCTTGGAGCGCTGACGGCGGTGCTCATGTGGGTAGCGCCGTACATTGCGGAGCTGTCCGACCTGCGAACCGTGGCAAAGCTGCTGATCGTGATTGCGGCCGTGGGCATCGTAGGCTCGGCGCTGGCGGGGCTGGCGGGGCTGGTGGGAGCTATACCGATTACGCTGGTGCTGGAGGGACTTGCCAACATCGCGCTGGCGCTGGGCGGCGTGACGGCCATTATAGCCGCGTTCGGCGCGCTCTCGACAATAGACGGCTTTAACGAGTTCATTTCGTCGGGCGGTGAAACGCTCAAGACCATATTCAACATCATAGGCCAGTGCGCAGGCGCGGTCATAGGCGGCTTTGGCGAGGGCGTATCCGAATCCTTGCCCGCCATAGGCGAGAATCTGGCGGCCTTCGGCACGGCTATTCAGCCGCTATTCACCTCATTCTCCGGCATTGACCTGACCGGGTTTAACGACTTTCTGGGTGCCTTCTCCCGGTTCGTGCTGGTCATGACGGGTGAAAAGGTATTGAGCTTTATTACCGGCGGCGTCAACTATGCCGATCTGGGCACACAGCTTACCGCGTTTGCAGACAATGCAGCGGGGTTCTTTACCACTGTGGCGGCAATACCCGAGGCGGCGTTCACCAATATCACGCTGCTGTTCAACGCACTGGCGGGCGTAAATGCGCTGCCTAAGGAAGGCGGATTGCTAAGTTGGTTTACCGGGGAATCGACCACAGGTATGGCCAACATAGCGGCCAACCTGCCGACACTGGCAACCAGCATATCCTCGTTCATGACCAACCTGGGCGACATAACCGACTTTACGCCGCTGTCATCCTTGTTCACCGTACTGGGCGGCGTGAGCGCATTGCCCCAAGAGGGCGGGCTATTTAGCTGGTTCACGGGCGAATCGACAACCGGCATGGCGAATATCGCGGCCAATTTGCCGACGCTGGCAACGAGCGTCGCCACCTTCTTTGCAAACCTCGGGGGCATTGCGGACTTTACGCCTATCTCTAGCCTGTTTAATACGCTGGGCAGCGTGAGCGCGTTGCCAAAAGAAGGCGGGCTTATGTCGTGGTTTGCGGGCGATTCCACCGAGGGTCTTGCAAACGTGGCCGCACAGCTTCCGGGGCTTGCTACAAGCGTGGGCGCGTTCTTTGCCAATCTGGGCGGTGTAACCGACTTTACGCCTATATCGTCGCTGTTCACGGCGCTGGGCGGCATAACGGCAATGCCTAAAGAGGGCGGTATAAGCTCGTGGTTCGACGGCGATTCTTCGACCGGCCTTTCCAACGTGGCAAGCCAGCTCCCCGGTGTAGCGTCCAGCATTTCGACGTTCTTTGCCAACTTAGGCGGCATAACGGATTTCACGCCAATATCGAACCTGTTCAACACACTGGGCTCCATTAACATTGACGCATCGTCTGCCGACAAGGGCTTCCTCGGATGGGGTCAGTCTGAACTTGAATCACTCGGTTCCGGGCTTTCCGCCTTCGCCACAAATGCGGCGACGTTCTTTGATACGATAAACGGATTTAGCACGGAAAACCTTGCCAGCTTTTTCACGACGATGAGCACAGCGGGCGATCTGCCGGACGCGCTGTCGGGCATTGACAGCGAGCTGGGCACGCAGATGTCCAATATGGTTACGACCATCGAGACCGGCTTTACCAACGTCAAGACGGCGCTTACATCGGCTGTCAACAGCATGGTGCAGACCTGCAACGACAAGTACAGCGCCTTCCAGACGGCAGGTGCATATATGATGTCCGGCCTCAAGGCAGGCATGGAGAGCAAGCTGTCCTCGCTGGTTACTGCCGCTCAGTCGATGGCCAGCAAGATACAAAAGGCGTTCGACGTCAAGATGCAAATCAACTCGCCGTCGAAGGTCATGTTTGAGAAAGGCTCCTATGTTGGACAGGGCCTTGTAAAAGGCATGGAAAGCACTACCCCGTCCATACAGATGGCGGCGCAGCACATGGGCAGCGCGTCGATGCCGTTTGACACGTACAGCCCGGATGCGGGCAACGTGTACAACAATTCGAGCAGCAGCGAGCAAACCAGCGTCGCGCCCGTGTTCAACCTGACGATAAGCGGCAGCACCGACGACCGCTCGCTCGCCCGCAGGGTTAAGCAGTGGGTAAGCGAATCGATAAACGAAACGTTTGAAAGCATGGAGCGGCGAAACCGCCTCGTGCGTGAAACGTAAGGGCTGGAGGTGATGAAACTTGGCAATTCTCAACGGATTGTACGTGCATGTTACGGATGAATCAGCTTCGCGGGAGGTGGACGCCACCTCCCACCCCGTTGAAAGCGGCATACCCATTACAGATACGGTCAAGCCTAAAGCCCTCACTATCTCGCTGTCGGGCAAAATAGTGGACTACGGCGGCACCAAGGCGCAGCAGGTCATTGACAAGATAAAAAGCTGGCAGGACAGCGGCTCGCTTATAACGTACCGGGGGCGGAACAATGCCAGCAATATGCAGGTTCGCAGCTTCAACACCGACCATCCGAACACCAACAGCGGCGGCGCGGACTTCTCGCTGGAGCTGGAGCAGGTGCGCATCGCCAAGAGTGCATACGCGCCGAAAAAGGCCTCCAGTGGCAGCACGTTCAGCGCGGCAAGCATAAAGGTAGGCTCGAAGGTTATCTTCAAGGGCGGACCGGTATACGTTGCGTCCGACGCTAAAAAGGCGGCGGCCACGCGCGGCCGGAGCACCTGCAAGGTAACTATCATCAATACCCGGAGCTGGGGCGTGCATGACTACCACCTGATTTCGACCGACGGCGGCAGGGTGTACGGCTGGGTTGACCTTAAAAACATCGAGGGCTGCGCGCAGACCGGCACAAGCGGCACGACCAACGCGGGCACGCAGCAAGTGAGCAGCGGTTCCGGCTCGGCGGTGTATCACACCGTCAAGAAGGGTGATACAGTCTGGGCGCTTGTGAACAAAAAATACAAATACCTGGGCAAATCCGAAAGCTGGGTTATCAATAATAACCCGAAAGCCTTCTCGCGCAAGGGAGACGCGCGAACGCTCCAGATAGGCAGAAAGCTGCTTATGGGCTATAAAAAGTAAGGAGGCAGCAAATGCAGACACCTGACACGCTTGAAATAAATAAAGAGCTGCTCCCCTACACCTGCGACATGCTGCTGGCCGGGGAGCTGTTCACGCTGAAAGTGAACTACAACGCGACCGCCGACCTGTTCACGCTGGACCTGTACAAGGACGGCGCGCTGATCTGCGCCGGGGAACCTGTCATTTATGGTGTAAGGCTCTGGCAAGACGTTTACAATCCGGAGCTGTTCCCCGCCGTGGACATCATACCGACAGACCCTTCCGGCGAAAGCGATACGGTAACGTTTGACAATCTGGGCAAAACCGTACTGCTGATTATCGACAATGGCGGTGAGGACAATGGCTAGGTCAGAGATGGTAACGCGGAATCAGGACAGCCGCCTGCGCTCGGCGCTGGTAAAGGCGTTTGAGAGCTGGACCACGCCTTACGATATTCGGCCTGATGGCGTATTCGGCAGCGTGGCTACTATAAAAAGCGGGCAGGTTTCCATCTCGTCCGAAACGCTGGACATTGAGTTTGTCGTGCCGTTCGACGACGATATGGAGCCCAACGAAGCTGAGATAAAGGTATACAACCTGTCCAACAATACGCTCAAGCAGCTTAAAAAAGGCGCGGCCATATCCATCTCGGCGGGCTACAAGGGCGACACCGGCGTGCTGTTCAGCGGCTTTATATCCAAGATAAAGACCGTCCACGAGGGCGCGGACAAGGTGACGAGCATCAACGCGATGGACGACATAAAGGACCATACCGTGGAAAGCATCGCGTTCGCCAAAGGGACGAAGGCCAGCTACATACTCAAAAAGCTGATTGACAAGACCGGCATTCCCGTGGCGGTATTCAGCCCGCGGCGCGATTACACATACAAGGATTCCCAGACCGTGGACGGCGATCTGATGGAGAACATCAGCCGGTACGCCAAGGTGTGCGGCATATCCGTATACGTGAGCAAGGGCAAGATTTATGCGCGCTACATCAAAAACGGCGACAACATCAATTTCACGGTTTCCAGCGACACCGGCCTGATAGGCTCGCCCAGTCCCTTTGAGGAGGAAGTGACCGCCGAGGACTTTACCGAAACGGTGAGCGGCTACGAAGTCGAAATGCTGCTGCAACACCGCATGTGTGCGGGCGCAATCGTGGCACTAAAGAGCGTGGACGCCTCCGGCACTTATCGCGTATGCAGCGGCGAGCACCGCTTCTCCGCGTATGAGGCCATTACCAAGTTCAAAATGTACTAAGGGGGTGAGCTGATGGGCAGCATGACGTTTGTCGATTCCGCGATTGAGCGCAAACTGCTGGACTTGCACTGCGCGTACATCGGCAAGGTGGTTTCGACGGATGGAAGCACGGCGACGGTTCAGCCGCTCGGCAAGATAAAGGAAGTCGGCAGCACATCCGGCAAAACGCAGGCCGTCGTTGCCAACGTGCCGATTGCATGTAAGAAGTTTACGAGCAAGACAATCACCTACCTCATATCAGCCGATGGTGCTACCCGCTCTGAAACCGTGGCTGTACCTTCCGCGCTGGCTGCGGGCGATCTGGTTGTATGCGTGTGCGCGGACAGGGACATTACGGACGCGCGGCGCGGGGTCAACGCTGTGCCTCCGGTCGGGCGGCACACCATATCGGACAGCATTATCGTGGGCATTTTATAGGAGGTGGCGGCATGAAGGGCTTCGCACTTGATGAAAACGGCGACGTGCTGATTGAGAACGGCGAAATAAGCATGGCCGTCGGTGACAGCCTTTTGCAGCAAAAAGTATGGACGGTGCTGCGCACCAATCTGGGCGAGTGGTTCTTCGATTGGGATCAGGGCATTGACTTTAACAATCTGCTGGGCAAGCACACCAGCAGCGAAGAACTTATGCGCTTCGAGGTCGAGCGCGGGCTGAGGCAGGTCGATGAGACGTTTGCGATTGTCGATTTTACCTATGAGGTAAACCGGCAGGCGCGCAAGGCCACGGTTTCTTTCGTGGCGCAGACCTCCAGCGGGGAAACAGTCGGGGGTGATTATACATGGGACTGACGGACAACGGCTTTGTGCGCAGGACATACGACGATATTCTGAATGCTAAAATCCAGCGGGCGAAGGAGCTTTTCGGTGAGGACATCGACACGAGCGACCTTACCCCGCTGGGCAAGTTCATACGCATAAACGCATACGACCAAGCGCTTGCGGAGGAGGAACTGGAGGCGGTATATTATGCGCGCTTCCCCAACACGGCGACGGGGCAATCGCTGGACAGGCTGCTGGTATTCGGCGGGCTGACGCGCAATCCGGCGGTATCAGCCGTGTACAGCGTGAAGATAACCGGCGCGGCGGATACAGTAATCGAACCCGGCTTCCTCGTCGGCACGGAAACGGGCATACAATACTACACCACCGAGGAAGCGACCATAGGCGCGGGCGGCACCGTTACGGTAAATGCGGCCTGCACGGAAGCGGGCGTAATCGGCAATGTAAGCGCCGCTGCGATAAACCTGATAGTTAATCCGGACGCGAATATAACCGCTGTGGTGGGCGTGGAGCGCGTCTCAGCGGGCACGGACACAGAGAGCGACGCGGCACTGCGCAAGCGGCTGCAAGCGGCATATGCGGGCGCCTCCAGCAGCAATGCGGACGCCATTCGCGCGGCGCTGCTGCGAATACCGACGGTGCTGTTCGCGGCGGTCGTCGTCAATGATGGAGACAAGGCGGACGCGGATGAGCGGCCTCCTCACTCGTTCGAGTGCTACATACTGGGCGGCGAGGATTACGAGGACGAAATTGGACAGACCATATTCGATAAGCGGCCAATCGGGATTAAGACAGTGGGCGACAAGACGGTGACGGTAACTGACGCAAGCGGCAACGCGCAGACGGTTCACTTCTCGTACTCACCTCATGTACAGATACACGTCAAGGCGCAGATCAAGACCAGCTCGGCCTATCCCAGCGACGGCGCAGGCCGCATATATTCCGCTGTGGCGGGCTACATTGACGGGCTGGGCATTGGCACCTCGCTGGTGCTATCGACGCTGTACGGGCAGATTTACAGCGTCCCCGGCGTGGCGGAGGTAACGTCGCTCACAGCCTCTACAAATGGCGGCACTACCTACTCTGCGTCCAACGTTACCGTACCTGCCTATGGCGTGGCCGTGTGCGCAGCGGTTGACGTGGAGGTGGTTACGACGTGATTATCGGATTTGACCGCGACGACCTTGCGCGCAATCTGCCGGACGCATACCGCAAGGACGCGGAATCGAACAACGCCAAGCTGCTTGCCATTGAAAAAGGCGAAACGGATACCATGCGCGCGGAGCTGGAGGCCGTGGACGACAGTCTGGACATAAACCGGGCGACCGGCAGCACGCTGGACCTGTACGGCGCGATGATTGGGCAGGAGCGCGGCGCGGCTACGGATGAGCAGTACCGCACGCTGATCCGCGCCAAGATACTGCGTAATCTGGCTGGGACTGACTACAACAGCATCGTATATGCGATTGCGTCGGCGCTCGATGGAGCATCGGCCACGGACATTGTACTGGTGGAAGAAACGCCGTGCACCGTCCGCGTCGATGCGCTGCCCTACTCTGCGCTGAACAGCAGCAACATCGACCTGCCAACCGCGATGGCGATTATCAGGCGGCTGATGCCTGCGGGCGTGCGGCTGGAAAGCGTGGGCTTTTCCGGCACATTCGAGTTCGGCACCGCGGCCACTGATTACGACGCGGACGCGGGCTTCGGCGACGTGGAGCAGACGCTGGGTGGCTACTTTGGCCTTATCGCCGACGGCGCGGACAGCAATCTGCCTGTATAACCGAAAGGAGGTAATTAAATGAACTTTGAAAAAGACGTACCCGAATGGACGGCAGAAGGAACAGAGCCGCCCGCGTCGCTAAAGTCGGGCGGGTTCACTGCCGGATACAAGCCTCCGGCGGCGTTTTTCAACTGGTTCTGGTCGGGCGTGAGCGCCTGCCTGACGGAGATACGCACCAAGCTGTCTACTCATAAGCACGCTGCCTCCGACGTGGAGAGCGGCGTTTTTAGCGTGCAGCGGGGCGGCACCGGCAAGGGGTCGGTCACGGCGGGCAATTATCTCGTGGGCAACGACACGGGAGCTATGACCGAAAAGACGCCTGCGCAGGTGCTGGCGGACATAGGCGCGGCCAGTGCGGACGCGGTTGACCCGGTTGTCACGACGACCGGCACGAGTACCGCTTATGTGGCTACTGTGCCCGGCATTAAGGCGCTGACGGCGGGCGTGAGCTTCATCATGGTGCCGCACGTTACCAGCAGCACTACTACCCCGACGCTCAACGTCAACGGACTGGGCGCGAAAGGGATGCGGCTCCAGCTCAGTTTCAATACGACCGCGACAACGACGCCCAATCTGACGACGTTTTTCACGGCAAACAAGCCGATACGGATGATGTACGACGGCCAATACTGGAAGCCGGACATACATAAAACGTCCGCGGATGACTTATACGGCGCGGTACCCATTGCGAGCGGTGGCACCGGTGCGGCAACTGCCGCGGGCGCGCTGGAGAATCTGGGCATTACCGCGGCGCTGGCCGGGAAAGCGGTCAAGAGTGTGGCCGTGACAGTAACGGCCACGGCTGCGGGCTGGACCGGTACAGGGCCTTCGGGGCCTTATACGCAGACGGTAAACGTTACCGGCGTTACGGCCAGCAACAATATCATCGTAGGCCTGGCAAGCGGCGCGACGGCGCAGCAGCGGGCGGCGGCGCGCGATGCGGCGATGTCGGCAACTGCACAGGGGGCCGGAACGATTACAATGACATGCGATGGAAGCAGCGCGCCCACGGTTGATTTGCCCGTGGCCGTTATTATACTCGGATAAAAAGGACGTGAGTACATGGGAATAATCAATGCCTTTCCGGGCGGAAAGTCAGCGTTGGTATACAAAAATAAGGTTGAGATAACTACCTCGCAGGAATGGACGGTGCCGGATAACGTTACAGAGATTCGCGTCACTTGCATTGGTGGGGGAGCGGCGGGAGAATACGATGGGCGCGGTGGCGGCGGTGGCTATTTTGCACAGAAAATTTTGCAGGTCACGCCAAACGCAAAGTACAAAATCGTAATCGGTTCGGGCGGTAAATACACAAGCGGTAGTAATGTCTCGGGTGGAGGTGACACGTCATTTGGTAACGAAATTGTTGCAAAAGGCGTGGCTAACCCAAATGGCGGGACTGGCGGTGGCGGCGCTTGTTATTATGGCGATTCTTCCTCCTCTTCTCACTGGAAAGCAGCAGGCAAAGGACAAAGCGGTTATGGCGCAGATGGTGGAGAAGCCGGTAACGACGGTGCGGCTAATGGCGGGAGCACATTAACAGCATATGGTGGTGCGGGTAAATTTGGCCATTATTCCACAAGTACAACAAGCGGCACGGAATACAACGGCAACGGCGGCGGCGGCGGCGGTGCTGGTATAAACGGTGGAGACGGCGGTGCTGGATGCAGTTTCTACAATCGTGGCGAATGGGGGCACGGCGGTGGTGGCGGCGGTTATGGTGACATAAAGTTATCAACAGACGGTATGTATGCTTCGAGCTGGGGCGGGAGCATTGATACCATCGGTGCAAAAGGCGGTCTGGGCTATGGCGCTGGCGGTGGCGGCGGCGAAATCCCCGGCAACGGCGCGCCCGGCATCTGCATTGTAGAATACTAAGGTGGTGATTTAATGGACATAGCGGTAATTAAAGACAACCAGTGCATCAACGTATGCCTGTTTAATGACCTGCAAACCGCGCAGAATTTCCTTGCGGCGGGCGTATGGCCGGGCGCGAGCGAGGTGCTGGAAGCGCCCGAGGGCTATGGCATCGGCGACGGCTACGCGGACGGCGTGTGGACTAAAGCGCCGTCCGAAACGCCTAAGCCAGTGGAACCGACGGTACCCACGCCCACGCTGAGTGAGCGTCTGGCGGCGGCGGAGACGAAAAACAAGCAGTTGAGTGCCCAGCTCACGGCGGCGGGAAAGCAGATTGAAATGCTGGAAGGCTGCGTCATTGAACTGGCGCAAACCGTATATGCGTAAATTGCTTACAGGCGCATTGAATGCGCTGGTAATAACATATTGTGCCATAAGGCACAGGAAGGACGGTATCATGGATATGCTTAAGGTACTTTTCGCGTCTAAGGTTCTCATGGGGCAGATGGAGTTTGAGGCGGTTCCGCGCCTGCTTAAACCGGGCGTGGCACAGGAGATTATCGATGCGGGTATGCCGGAGCTTGTGCCGGTGGAGTACGGCGGGACGCTGGCCGCGGAGTAACCTTTGCGGACATGCGGTTTCTAAGACGACGACGGGGCGGCAGCGATGCCGCCCTTATCATTTTGCGAGGTGAGATAAATGGCGGATAAAAGAATGCCGATTGGCAAATTCGTTGCCGAGCTGAAAGCGGCGCTCAAGCGCAAAGACGGCTACATCATGGGCAGCAAGGGTCAGAACCCGAAAAAGTGGGCAAAGGACAGTTGGTGGTTTGCGCAGTACAGCGGCGAGCAGAAGGAAAAGGCGCTGTACTGGCGCGAGCACGCGGCCCGCGTCTGGGACTGCAACGGCATGGCCGAGGGTATTTATGAGGACTATACCGGCGTAAACATCAACACGAAGGCGCGCTACAATTACGCGAACTGGTGCGGCACCAAGGGCAGCGGCACCATACCGGCGCAATACCGTGTGCCGGGCGCGGCGGTGTTTATTCACTCCGCTAAGGCGGGCTACATTACGCACGTGGGCTATCTGGTCGAGCCTGTCAACGGCTCGAAATCTACCGGCGACTGGTGGGTTATCGAAGCGCGCGGCGTGATGTACGGTGTCGTTAAGACAAAGCTGTCGGCGCGTGGTTGGAACCGCTGGGGTCTCATGACTAAATATTTTGATTATGACAATGTGACGGCGGGCGATCCGCAGCTCGGCGACCGCGTGCTCAAGAACGGCTCCGAGGGCGCTGACGTGAAGGAGCTGCAATCGGCGCTCATTCGACTGGGCTACAATTGCGGGCGATGGGGCGCTGACGGCGACTTTGGCGATGCTACTGAGATGGCCGTTACTGCGTTTCAGAGCGACCACGGCTGCACGGCGGACGGCGATTTCGGGCCGGTGACGTATACCGCGCTCACAAAGGCGCTGGCGGCGCTGGACGACAACTCCGCAGTAACCTCACCGCGCACGGTGCGCATAGTCGGCGGCAACTGCTGGGTACGCTCAGAGCCGAACACCAGCGGGAGCAAGCTGGGCGTGGTGGCCGACGGCGATACGTTTGCCTACGGCGGCCAGACGGCGAGCAACGGATGGCATAAGATTAAGTTGAATGATGGCCGCCTTGGATGGGTATCGGGCAAATACAGCAGGTTGGAGGGCTAAGATATGGAGCAAATAACTCTATCGGACGCCTGGGGCTGGGTGCTGGCCGCTGCCACGGCTGTTGTCGCACTATCCAAGGCGTGGGAAATACTCAAGAAAAAACTCCATCCGGAGGCGGACATGAGAGAAGAGATCAGGAAACACTCGCAAAACCTTGCCACTGACGACCGACGGCTGAAACGGCTGGAAGAAAAGCAGGAAGATACGGAGCGTTTTCAGGCCGTCATGTGCCGCGTTATGCTGGCGCAGCTCAATCACGAGCTGTCCGGCAACGACGTGACAAGCCTTAAAAAGGCAAGGGACGAACTGAACGAATATCTGACAGACAGATGAAGGAGGAATAACGTATGAAGGATGTAAAGAAGTGGTTCAAAGCAGCGGGAATCCGGGCGATTAAAACGGTAGCGCAGACGGCTGCGGCGACCATTGGAACGAGCGCCGTACTGGGCGACGTCAACTGGGTGATGGTAGCGTCTGCCGCGACACTGGCGGGCATACTGAGCCTGCTTACATCGGTGGCGGGTCTGCCTGAGGTGGACACGGGCACGCTTGAGGATGACGAGGACGACGAAGAAGAATGAGAAACCGCGGGGCTGCATTGTGCGGCTCCGCGGTTTTTTTATTTGCTATTTGTCCTTCCAGCCAATGTACCTGCCGGAAGAAATGCGGTCATCCGAAAAATCTGCATCTCGCTCGACCAGCACTGCGCCACCTATTTTCAGAGAGGGCAGCTTGCCGTTTCTCACGCGCATTTTGATTGCCGTTGGCGTCGCGCTATTGTTGGCGGCATATTCGTTGATGGTTATAAGCTCGCCAGAAATCAGGCGCTCCCAATCTGGGTCTGTGCTAAGATCAGGGTCAGGCATTACATATGTGCGGCCAACGAGACGGCCTACCAGCCTCCCCACGGCTATTTGTTCAGTAACCTTATATTGCGGCACACCAGTCCGCTCGGCATACTCCTTTGTCGATACCATTAATCCACCTCCCATCTGGAGAAATCCCACGGCGCTGCATCTCGCTCATCGTCCGTGGGCTGCTGCGCCCATACGCGCCACGACTGGTTGTAGGTATCCGCACGGAAATCGAAATATCCGCGCGTGAGGTACTTATAGATTGTTTTCCATTCGACCCATGCCGTGTTGACGTGGCAGTGTATTTCCATCGACAAAAACGGCGGCGTCGGATAGGACCAGAATTGGCCGCCATCCGATTTTATTTGATTAAGATTCTCAAGCGTTAGAGGTTTTAGCAGTCCCATATTACGTTTCTACCTTATCGTCGATATTGCTTGTGTCGATAACGTCCCATGAGCGGGAAAAGTCTTTGTCCTTGAACAGTTCGGCAAGACCTGTTATCTGCTTGAGCCTAAGCACCTCGTCGGCGTCCATGCCGAGGCGCTTGGCAATCCATGCGTCGGAGCGGCCTATGTTATGCAGCTCGGCAACTATGTTGCCCATCAGGTCAACATCGTGTGTGCCGCGGGCGCGGTTGTGGCGGATGGTGGAGGCCATGCGTTCATCCAGCGGCTTATCGATTACGGAAACCGGCAACATGCCTCCTTCACGGGCGCGGATGTCGTCATGCTCCAGCATGATGCGGTATCGGTGGAAGCCGTCCACTATGTCGTACATGTCCGATTCTGCGTCATAGTAGCAGACAATCGGCATAGTGTAACCATCCTCCTTAATGCTGTCGTAAAGCAGCCGCATTTCGGGCGGAGCCACGCTGTTGGGGTTGTATTCGTTCGGACGTATCTTTTCAATTGGTACAGGGCGTATACCATATACAGGGCTTTTATACATCTGGCGTTCCTCCTCGGATGATGATCTTATATTTTTCCTTTATGGCGTTAATCTGCGCTTGCTGGCGCTTGTTGGGGCCGAAGCCCATGAACCGGCAAAGGTGGTCGTTCTTCAGGATGCAGTAGCACATGCGTTTCCAACTCGGAATATCGATTGTGCTTTTCACGTCGTCGGTATCGTCCGGAATATCACCTTCAAAGACGATTTTCGTTTTGCCGCCTTTGGTGAAATTAGAGATTCCGTTTTCGCGGATATGATAACCGTGCGAGCGAATATCCTCAATCACTTCGTCGGAGAAGCCACCGCCGGTCTTGTGCCAGAAGTTTATGGAGAATTTGAACTTCTCCATGTAGTTGTTGCGCACGGCCTCCGGCAGGGTGTCCAGCAGGAACATGGTATAACTCTGCCAAGTGTGGCCGGGCGGGAGGGTCACTTCGCGGTAGCCCATCGCCTTTGTACTGCCGTATATTGCGGCAAAATTCGCGCCCTGCACGCGGCCTACCAGCTTTGCCCATACCGCCGGTTCAATTACGCGGTACATGTTCAGCGCTTGCGTCGCCCACTCGTTGAATGGGCTGGCGACGCGCATCTGGGAAATGCTGAGGCCTGCTTTGTACATCAGATCGTACAGATGGTTGTAATCGAATCCAAACTTGCCGGTTGCCGTCCAGACGTCCTCGACGGTCCAGTCATACAGCGGGCTGGCCGTCCAGACATTTTTATAAGTCTGGCTTATCCAGTTTTTGCCCTTGTAGGCGTACTTTTTGTTTATTACCGCATTGTAACGGTGGAGGGATTCATCGCAGCGCATACCGATTAGTGAAACAGTTTTCCCGCCGCCGTTCTTGTCGCGATACCAGCGGGAGAACTGCCTGTATAGGTCTTCCTGCAACATTTTGTGCTTATAGAAATCAAACGGATTGTTTTGCAGGTTTACAACCCATTTGTTCTGTGGCATCTCGCGAACCCATATGTCGCGCTTGTCATCGTCCCAAGGGTACCAGTACAGCTCATAATTGCTCAACGAGGTCTTGCTGCCCATCGGCAAGCATATCCAGTAGGCGTCCATGCCGTCCGCATAGCGGTTGAACATGCGGGTCACGTACTCGGTGGTGGCGGTGTACTGCGCCTCAAAGTCTTGGTGCATTAGTCCGATGCGGCGAGTAATATTGTGTTCCCGTATGTACTTCATTACCAAGTTCAGCAGCAGCCCGGAATCCTTGCCGCCGCTGAACGAAACGTATATGTTGTCGAACTCATCGAATATGTACTTTAGACGCTCTTGGAGAGCGTCATACACATTCAGTGTCCCGTAAACTTTCTCCATCATTTATTGCTCCCCTTTTCTTGCGCTTACCAAACACGAAGCTGCGGAGCGCCGCCTGCCGATCTTCCGCGCCAGCGGATTTAAGCTCGGCCTTGATGCTGTCCAGCAGCATTTCCTTTCGTTGAAGGCACGCGACGATTCTAACATCCAGCGAATCGTTGCATATCATATCGTAGATATACACCTGCTCGGCCTGACCGAGGCGGTGCACGCGGTCCTCGGACTGAATGCGTGTGGCGTAATCCCAATCGTTGGAATAATAAATTACGTTGTGGCAGAACTGGAGGTTGAGGCCGTAACCGGCGCAGGTTTTGTTTGCGACGAGGAACTGCGCGGTGGCGCGGAAACGCTCAATGTTAGCCTGACGCTTTTTAAGGTTATCCTCGCCGAACATGGAGACCGCACTATCGGAGCCGTACTCTCGGTTCAGCAACTCCATAACCTCGTTAATCTCATGCGTGTATTTGCAGAAAATGATTGCCTTTTCCGCGCCGATCCGAGCGTTTATGAGGTCACGCAGTGAATCAATATGAGGGTTATCGTCTATTCGGGCGAACATGGGGCTTGTCGTAAAGTGGAGCGTGTCCACGTTGACGTATTGGCCGCTTATGACGGCCTGCAAGCCGGAGAACATGCGGTATATCGTGCTGGGTTGCAGTTCATCTACGTCCATCATGAGCACGTCAGCTACGCGGCTATATTCAGCTTCCTGCTTGCATGTCATATTCCAGTGCCACTCGCCGTATTTTTTGTCAGGCAACTCGAAGCATTCTGCGCGCTTCACCTGATAGCTGTACGGCGCTATTTTCTCTACCAGATAATCCGTGTTCAGCGTGCGGCGGATTCGGTGCGTGGTCTCGTCATACTCGACGTGATTGGCGGCGAACGCATAATATGACTGATACCCCAGCACGCGCCAGTCGAGGAGGTACCATTGGTTGAACAGGTCCGCTTCGTTTCGACTGATAGGAGTGCCGTTTAGTATCATGCGGTATTTGCATGATTCGGCCAGCGCGACTATGCGCTTTGAGCGGATAGCAAGCCCGTTTTTTACGAGATTGCTTTCATCGACGATTAACATCGTCTTGCTCGTTACGGCCTCCAGCAGCTCGCTGTATAGCCTCACGCTGGAGGACAGGCTCTCTATGCCATGTACCTGTATAATCTCTCTCCAGCCGTCTGAGTGCTTGTCAAGGTCTGCCTTTAGGTTACTCTGTACGCTGCAAGGGCAGAGCCAGATAACGCGATCGAGCTTGCCCTTGTTGGCACGACGGTAGACAATCTCCAGAGCGGTGCGTGTCTTGCCGGTGCCCATCTCCATGTAAAGGGCGCCGATTTTCAGGGGCAGGAGCTTTTCAACTCCCGCCACCTGATGCGCCATCAGTTTTGTTTTAAGTGTCATCGTCTATCAGTTCGGGCAGTACTTCACGGCTGCTGTTGAGAACATCACCCATGCCGTTTGACTTGGGCTTTTCGGATTGCTTGACGGTAGGCTTTACAAGTAGGGCCTGCCGCTCAACCTCGCGCTGCTCCTCAATGAGTTTCGTGGCACCGGGTGATATGCGAAAGTCGTATGCCTGGGTAAAATCCAGCACGGCCTTAAATGATTTGGAAGAAACCGTAATCCCCTGCAAATCGTGGTCCCAGCGTGCGCCGGGGAGCGCCTTTGCTGCCGCATACAGGTCATCGTTCCCACGTTCCCAGCGCAGCACCAATTTATCAGATGCACTTGTGAGCCAGCGCGGGTAAATCGGCTCGTAATCGCCCGCTATTATTTTCTGCCGGACGTTATCGTCCGACACAATGATAGTAAGTCCGGCGGCCAGCAGCTTAGAACCAAGCTCGGCCATACGGTCTTCTGCACTACCTGTGCAAGTGCCGAGCTTAAAGGACCACCAATGGCCAACGGAATTCCACTGATAGCCTAAATCCTTCGCAACGCTAACGAAGGCTTTATTGCGCGCTTCGCATTGCGCAATGATGTAGTTTTCCTTGTGCTCCAGCGTAATCACAGCATCTTGCGCGTGCTCTCCATCAGCCGGTTTCATCGTCATTTCTGCGAGCGCGGCTTTTTGAAGTGGGTTAGCAACATGCTTTTTTCGCGTTGCTTCTACCACCTCGTGGATCAATATCCACGTCCACATGCTATCCTTATGGTCAATCCACCACGACGCACGCGTTTCTTCTTTCAACACTGCTTCTGCGTACTCGTCGTTGGAACAATTTTCCAACATCGGATCGACTCGCATCGGCCGATTGGCATAATTGCGTTCGTAAGACGCAATAAATTCCATGCGCAGGGTTTCAGCCCACGCCACCTGCTTTTCGGTTCCTTGCAGCGGCGGCAGCTCCATTTCTTGCGCCTTTTTGGCGTTTTCGGCATTCCGGCGCTCCAATTCAGCCGCCCAGCATTCGGAGCAAAGCTCCTGCTCCATTTGGTGAATTCGCCATTCACGATTTTTTGTCGGTCCATACAATTGCACACATTCAATATGCCCGCAGCAGTGTTTCACATCATAGTATGCCATACTGTCTCCTTCTGCCGCGCTTGGCGGCTATTCCGTGTGTCTATATTTTACCATTAAAAAGTAAAAAAGTCAACATCTGTAATGTTAATTGGAAGTGGGCGGGAGGTTTGCGCCTCCCGCCGATCAGTTCTCCTTTATAACCATGTCGTCGGAAAAGGCGAAAAGCTGATTGAAGCGGTTGTAATAATTCCATTCAACGCCGGATACAATCTGCGCAAGCGGGACTGTTTCGCCTTCCACCGTTCCGCAGTTAGAATAATAGCCGTTGAGCATGACGGCACAGTAATCTTCCTTGACGATTTCCTGCATTCTCTGCATGTCCTCCGCTTCAAAGCGGTATCCTTCACCATAGTCCCCATCTTCTGCCCAGAATACTTGTGCATTCCAAGAACGGCCATTGCGCCAGATTGCTACCCATGCAATACCGCACTCGATTTCGTACTTATTTCTCCTGCATACTTCCTTCAATGCCGCCATAACGTTCCTACCTTTCTCCCGGTCTATCGCCCGGTCGGGAGGGCTGATACTCATCAGCCCCAGTACATCCGAAGTTCGCCGTTGTGCATCTCGTAACCCATCGTGCAGTTACCACGGATGTTGAACAGGATGTAGTTCCAGTCGGTGGCGTTGTACAGAGCCTTGCGCTCGTAGGTGCCGACCTTGCGCAGCGCCCTGTTGCGGTTTATCTCGTACTTGGGAACCTCGTGGACTATCACTATCTTGCTCCTGTCGAATCCAAACTCGCTTGCAATCATGTCCGCTGCTTCCTCATCGCTCAGCTCCTTGGTGAACCTAGAGGCGGCCAGTTGCTCGTATTTGATCTGCTTGACGTTGTGCTCGTCCTCATACGGTGCCCAGCCCTGCTCGCGTTCGAGCTTTTCTTCCAACCGCTTGATTTGCTCTTGCTGCATCAGAATATCCTTCTTCAGCGACTTTATATGATTCTCAAGCTCCTCGGTCTTTCTCACCTCATTCATCATTCCATTCCGCTGAATCTTCTGGGCTATGCCATTCTTGTTCTGCTTGTAAGCCTCGCAAAACGCTTTCTTGTCGCCGTCGAACTCCATGTAGGCGGCCTCAATCGCCTTGTACATCGTTGCGGTCGGGTAAATACCAGTCATCTCTTCAAACTCACACATCATCATTGTTTTGTTCCTCCTTGTTTTGTTTGCCCCTTGCTTATGTGCTTATTATACGCTTACTTGCGCAAGTAAGCAATTGGCGAAATGGCTAAACATCCATGTGCTTACTTGTGCAATATGCTTACTTGCGCAAGTATATAAAAGGGTGCTATACTGGCAATAGTAACGAAGGAGGGGTACTGATGGGCGGTAGAGCAAGCGCGGCATCCAAGAATAAGTGGAACGAAAAGGCATATGACCGGATTAACTTAACCGTCCCCAAGGGGCACAAGGACGTCATTAAGAAGCACGCGGATGAGCGCGGAGAATCAGTCAATGGATTCATTGCGCGGGCCATAGCAGAGACTATGGAGCGGGATCAACGAGCTGGAGGATAATCCTCCGGCTTTTTTTGTGCCCGGCAGGAAAAAGGAGGAAGTGTGTCGAATAGCTCAGAATCACATTTTAGGGAGGGATTACAAATGAGAAAACTTGTCTCGGTGCTACTGGTATGCTTGCTGGCTATTTGCGTCGCTGTGCCCGTCTGTGCGGACGGGGAAGCTACTGCCATCGACCTTGAGGCGATGAGCCTTGAAGAGCTGCTGGAGCTGCATGAGGCTGTGGAAGCGGCCATCAGTGCGAAGAATGGCAGTGTGCCATCTCCGATATACAAGGGCATATACGTTGCCGGTGACAGCATAACGGTCGGCAAGTATACGATTACCTGCCCAGACGACGGACAGAGTTTTCAAATTGCCACATTCGCGGATCAGGAAACCTACGAAAAGGCATTCGCGGAACAAGACGAATCGCTTGCATCATTTCAGTCCTACGTCAATGTTGGCGAGACAGTTTTCGTGCAAGTTGATGAAGGCGCGGTGTTATTAGTGTCAGGCGAAGGAGTAATACAGCCCGTTGTCCTTGACTTTGCTCCGTAAAAAAGAGCCCCCGGCATTAGGGGGCTCCGTTCTTCACTTTTTAGTCTGCTGGCGACGGAAGGCCTTGCGGCGTTCCTCATTGCGCTGCTCGATTTGCTTCATGAGTTCCAGCTTTTCGCGAACCGTCATCCGCTTGAGCTGCTGACGCTTGCCGGTCTTCTTCATGCTGGCTCACCACCTTTTTTGCCGACGATCTGAATGCCATAGCGCTTACGCTTGGCGCTGCACTCGCCCCTGATGGCAGTCCCGCCGAGGTGCTTGTCGATGGCGTTCTGTGCGCAGTAGTGGTTTGCGTACAGGTTATCGTCGCCGGGGATTGATATTTCCCAGCCATACGGCGTGCCGGTTAGGTAGTGGCCGCGGTACTTAATTTTCCTATAAGTTTCGGGCACCGCACTGTCTTTCCAAACTATCCGCATATGTGCACGTCCTTTCCGGGCACTGTGCCGATTGTTTTTACTCCGAGCGCGTGCCGCTTCGGATTGGCTTTCCTTGTTTTCCCGCCCAGCGCGATGTCTATCGCGTTAAACGCGCACTCGCGCGGGAAGTAGACGTTAGTGTCTCCCGGCAGGTCTGTTACCCAGCCTACCACTGGGCCGTTGACATAGCCAGTGACTTTTCGCCCGCGGTAAATGAATTCTTGCCCGACCTTAGTTTTGGGATCGCTGTCCTTCCATATAATCCTCATGCGTATCTTCCTTTCGCTTGAGGGCTTTCCGCGGCGTATATATCATGGTGGCGCTATAAACGTCGCGCACGAGGAGATCGACCTCAAAAATCCGAAGACG
>OKRW01000452.1_pt1 | contig 41336 bp, 35 predicted proteins | sample 1601151 | NCBI WGS metagenome assembly OKRW01 (sample SAMEA3541471, study PRJEB24748) | human gut metagenome | biome: human gut; feature: human-associated habitat; material: faeces | place: China | collected 2012 | reverse complement strand
CCCGCCGCAAGCGCGAGCGGGGCGGCGACGCGTGCGGCCACCCCGGCGCAGGCGAGGGCGACGGAGCCTCTCGCGCAGAGGACGGGGAGCCAAGGCCAGCGCTCGCGGGCGCTCACGTGGGCAGCCTGCTCCCAGGCCTCGGCGTTGGGGTCTGGCTCGCCGTTTGCCTGGGCCACGAGCGAGGCCACCGAGGCGCGCCCCTCGTCCTCGTCTCCCAAGTAGGGAACGACCTGCTTGGCAAGCTCGCCCGCCGTGTTGGGCCGCTCCGAGGGGTCTGCCGAGATGGCGCGGCCCAGAAGGTCGCTCACCGGGCCCGCCAGCTCGCCCTCGACCTTGCCCAACGGCTTTGCGCCGCGCTCAATCTTCTTGCGCGACGCCTCGGCGTCCTTGGCCGCGAAGGGGCTCGTGCCCGTGAGCGCCTGATAGCACACGACGCCCAGCGCAAAGATGTCCGTGCGCTCGTCGACGAGACCGCCCTCGAGCTGCTCGGGAGGCATGTAGCCAACGGTGCCGCCGCGCGCCCCCTCCCAGCCGGCTACGCTCGAGAGGCTCGCCATGCCAAAGTCGCCGAGCTTCACGATGCCCGAGCCGTCGATGAAGACGTTGGAGGGCTTGATGTCGAGGTGGAGCACGCCGTTTGCGTGGGCAAAGTCGAGTGCGGCGGCAAGGCTCGAGAGCACGTGGGCACACTCGTCATAGGTGAGCACGCCGCCCTCGACGCGGCTCATGAGCTCAGCCAGGGTGAGGCCGTTCACGTATTCCATGATGAGATAGGCAACCGAGCCCTCGACCGCAAAGTCGTGGACGGTGACGATGTTGGAGTGCGTGAGGCGCGAGGTGATGCGGGCCTCGTCGAGCGCTTCGGCCAAGGTGGAGGAGGACATGCCCGGCGCCGCCGTGAGCGGCATGCACTTGATGGCGACCCTGCGCTCGAGGCGCGTGTCCCAGCAGACGTGGACCGCGCCAAACCCACCTGTGCCGCGCGTCTCGACCACGCGGTACCTGGCCAGCAGCAGGGGCTGCTCGGACTGGGGCTGCGCCTGTTGGGGCGGCGCCGCCCAGCCCATCTGTGTGGGGTTGGGGTCCTGCACGGCCTTCCTCGTTTCAGCTGCGTGTGCCGGTGCGAATTCTCGGCACGATTTTACCCCGTATTGGAGGCGCAGCTTATGCGGGGAGAAGGGCGCTCATTATGCGAGGGACGGCACTTTGGTCCTTCTCGGCACATTTTTCAAAAAAGTTCTTGCGTGTGAGTTGGGGCATCGGGTAATATCAATCCTGCATTTGCGGGCGTGGCGGAATTGGCAGACGCGTACGGTTCAGGTCCGTATGGGGGCAACCCCATGAAGGTTCAAGTCCTTTCGCCCGCACCATGAATTTGAGAGGCTCCGGTTCGCCGGAGCCTTTTTTGTTGCCGAAAAGGGCCGCGAGGCCGTCGCCCTTCTCGGCAACAATGCTTTTGCGGCCATTGGCGCTTCCCACCCTGGGGCCATTGACGTTCTTTTTTGGGGGTCGCTGACGCCCCCCGACTTCGATGCCCTGCTTCTTTCGCATAGGCTCCGGCCACTCGAGCACCCATATCTACGCACCAAAACTTTGAGCACCCGCTTTTACGCGCTCAGAGGGCTCCTAGCACGTAAAAGCGGGTGCTCGATGGTAGACGAAGCGCAAAGGCGGGTGCTCGGTTGGTGTCGATGTGTAGAGGCGAGTGTTCGGTTGGCGGCGGTGCGTAAAAGCGGGTGCTTGGCTGATTGGCCCGTGTGGCAGTGATCGTTTGCCCGGCGTCTGCCCGCAAGCTTCGGCCACTGTTTGCTACGCCTTGTAGTGCTGCGCGCTAGCTCTACATATAAGTAGGGCGCGGTCTCCCGCGCCCCTAGGCCTTACTTGTTGTCGTCGTCAAAGAGCGACCAGCCGCTCTCGTCGTCCGTCTCGTCATCGTAGCGGTCGAAGTCTTTGCGTGTCTTGTGCTCGAGCAGAAGCGCCGCGATGAGGAAGCCAACAAGAATGACGGCGAGCAGGACAAAGACGCCCTCTCGCGAGCTAAAGAGCCAGGTAAAGATGCCTGCGATATCCACCGTGAGCCGCCCTTCCAGCGCCATTTTCGCCAATGTGGCAACGGCGCGCATGTTCGTCATTAACGGCCATAAGTATATACTTGGCTACCAGTTCATCCTGCGGGTCTTATGCCCGCATGAGGCGAGCGGCATTCAGCCGCGCGTCCAGACGGCAACGAGAGGTTACTCACATGCTCGACATGAAGTTCGTTCGCGAAAACCCCGATGCTATCGATGCTGCCATGGCGAACCGTCAGTCCAGTTGGGACCGCGAGAAGTTCTTTGAGCTCGATGACGAGCGTCGCGCCGTGATTGGTGAGGTCGAGGAGCTCCAGGCCACGCGCAACGCCGAGTCCAAGAAGATCGGCGCCCTCATGAAGGAGGGCAAGAAGGACGAGGCCGAGGCCGCCAAGGAGGCCGTCCGCGAGGTCAACGAGAAGATCGAGGGCCTGGCCGAGCGCCGCACCAAGCTTGAGGCCGACCTCTATGACTTCATGGCCCACCTGCCCAACATCCCGTGCGAGGCCACGCCCGTGGGCGTCGACGAGACCGAGAACATCGAGCGTCGTCGCTGGGGCACCCCGCGCGACTTCGAGGCCGAGGGCTTCGAGTTCAAGGCCCACTGGGACCTTGGCATCGACCTCGACATCCTCGACTTCGACCGTGGCAACAAGCTCTCCGGTAGCCGCTTCACCGTGCTTGGTGGTGCCGGCGCCCGCCTCGAGCGCGCCCTCATCAACTTCTTCATCGACACGCACACGGCCCGCGGCTTCAAGGAGTGGTGGCCGCCCATCGTCGTCAAGCGTCAGACCATGTTTGGCACCGGCCAGCTCCCCAAGTTCGAGGATGACGCCTATCACGTGTCGGGCGACAACTTCCTGATCCCCACGGCCGAGGTCGTTCTCACGAACCTCCACGCCGGCGAGGTCCTCGACGCCGATACCCTGCCGCGTCGCTACACCGCCTTTACCCCGTGCTTCCGCGAGGAGGCCGGCTCCGCTGGCCGCGACACCCGCGGCATCATTCGCCAGCACGAGTTCGACAAGGTAGAGATGGTCAAGTTCGCCAAGCCCGAGGAGTCCGACGCCGAGCTCGAGAGCATGACGCACGAGGCCGAGTACCTGCTGCAGCAGCTGGGCCTGCCCTACCGCGTCATCTCGCTGTGCACCGGCGATCTGGGCTTCTCTGCCCGTCAGACCTACGACATCGAGGTTTGGCTGCCGAGCTACAACGCCTACAAGGAGATCTCCTCCTGCTCCAACTGCGGCGACTTCCAGGCCCGCCGCGCCAACATCAAGTACCGCGACCCCGAGAACTTCAAGGGCACGCGCTTCCTGCACACGCTCAACGGCTCCGGCCTGCCCGCCGGCCGCACCATGGCCGCTATTCTCGAGAACTACCAGAACGCCGACGGCTCCATCACGGTGCCCGAGGTCCTGCGCCCCTACATGGGCTGCGACAAGATCGAGCGCGCGTAGCGTTCGAGTGGCATAGCTCCGCACAAGCTGGCGGCCCGTCTCGGAATGCTCCGGGGCGGGCCGCCTTTTGCATGACGGTAAGTTGTGGGCGGCTCGCGGACCGGGCGACGGGGCGAGATGCACGTGGTCATCGGGTTCGCGTGCTCGCTGGCTCCCTACCAGATGGTCATGGGCTTGTCCTGGCCGGCGGCGCAGATGGTGAGCGCGCCGTCTGACGTGCGAGCCTCGGTGAACGTGGTGTTGGCCGCCTCGGCACCAACCGCCGCGGCCAGCGTGCGCACCGCGATGCTGGGACGGTTGTTCTCCTGTGAGAGGTGCATAGCAACCACCGTCTCGGTTGTGGGGCCCGCGAGCTCGCGCAGCGCGACTGCTGCCTGGTTGTTTGACAGGTGGCCATGGTCGCCCGCCACGCGTTCCTTGAGGATGGCGGGGTAGGGGCCGGTGGCGAGCATGCGCTCGTCGTGGTTGCTCTCGAGGGCCAGGATACGCACGCCTCGCAGCAGCTCGAGCGCACGGTTGCCCAGTACGCCCGTGTCGGTGCAGTAGCCAAGGCTGTCGGCGCCTGCGCTCGTCTCGCAGTCGAAGCGCAGGCCAAAGGGGTCGGCCACGTCGTGCGAGGTGGGGAAGGTGCGCACGCGCATGCCGCAGGCCTCGAACTCGTCTGCGCTGTTCACCAGCTCAAACGGTAACGTGGCGAGGTACTTGCGCCCGCTGGCGGTGCCGGCCGTGGCAACGAGCCTGCCGGAGTAGCGCTTGCAGAAGACGGTGAGGCCGCTCACGTGGTCGCTGTGCTCGTGCGTCACCACGACGCAGCCAACGCGGTCCATGTTGACGCCCAGCTCGTCGGCGCGCCGCAGCAGCTCGCGGCGGCTCAGGCCGTCGTCGATGAGGACGCTTCCCTGCGGCCCCTCCACCACCGCGGCGTTGCCCTTGGACCCGCTCGCCAGAACGTGCAGGTGCATGAGCGGCGCCAGCGGCGTGGCCTCCTGCGGCCAGGGCAGGTCTAGGTCGCTTGCGGCATCGTGCGTGCCAAACTCGGTCTCCCATCCGTTCACGCGCGCACACCTCGCTCGCGGGCAACGCTCTCGAGGGCGGCGAGGTCTGCTCGGTCGGGGGCGGTGTCAAAGGCCCCGCCGCCGGCGAGCTCAGCGCGCTTTGCTCGCACGAGGTCTGCAAGCAGGGCGTCCGCCGCCTCGGCCGAGGTGTGGAGTGCCTGGTAGACCAGGGTGGGAACGATGGCGTAGCGCCCGGCGAGGAAGTGGCAGCCCACGAAGTCGTTGGGGTCTGTGGCGGGGTCGAGCACGGGCGTGTTGCGGCGGCTCGTGAGCCAGGCGATGGCAAGGTGGTTCACGGGGTCGATGAGGGTAAAGGTGCCGGTCCAGCCGGTGTGGCCAACGCTCGCCGTGTCGGGTACCTGCGAGAAGATCTGCGTGTAGCCGGCGTGGGCCTTGCGGCGCCAGCCCAGGCCAAAGGTGGGGTCGGTGTCCTTGGGCTTGATGAAGCGGTCGAGGGTGTCCTCGTCAAAGAGGCGCACGTTGCCGTAGCCGCCGCGGTTGACGATGGCCTGCATGAGCACGGCAACGTCGCTCGCGCAGGAGAAGAGGCCGGCATGGCCGGAGACGCCTCCCATCACGTGGAAGGCCTTGGCGTCGTGGCACTCGCCCTGAACGGTGTGACGGCGCACGCCCTCGAAGCTCACCGCGCCGTCGCGCGTGTTGCCCATGAGCTCGGTCGCCGCACAGTCATCCTTGGAAAAGCCGTGCTTGAGAGGCTCGAACGTGGTGTGGGTGAGCCCCAGGGGCTCATAGATCTGCTCACGCACGTAATCGTCGAGGCGCTGGCCGGTTATGGCCTCGACCACAAAGCCAAGCAGCATGTAGTCGACGTCCGAGTAACGCGTGGCGGTGCCGGGGGCGTACTCGAGCGGCGTGGCGATGATCTTCTCGAGCGCCTCATCACGGCTCTGGGTAAAGAGGACGGCGTTGGCGCGGCTGCCGGCCACGACCCTGTGGAGCTGGGGGTCGTAGTCGACGTTGTGGTAGCTGGGGTCTGCCGGGAAGCCCGCCTGGTGCTGGAGCAGCTCGGTGATGGTGAGCTCGTCCTTGCCGGGAATCGCGGCGCCCGGCTGGTCGCGGAACTTGGGCAGGTAGTCGCGCACGCGCGCCGTGAGGTCGAGCCTGCCCTCGCTCGCGAGCTTCTGCAGGGCAAGGTTGCAGGCATACATCTTGGTGTTGCTCGCCATGTCGAAGAGCGTCTCGTCCGTGACGGGCCTTCGCTCGGCGGCCGGGATGGGCGTGCCGTCTGGCAGGTAGGAGTTGGTGGCCCCGTAACAGCGGCGGGCGATGATGGCGCCGTCTTTTGCCACGACGAGCTGGCCGCACGAGAAGCCGGCCTTGACCTCGGCGTTAATGACCTGGTCGAGCAGGGCGAGCGAGGGGTTGCTCTCCCAGGCGGCGGTGTCGTCGCGAAGGGTTGGGTAGGCAATGCGCACCTCGATGGTGCCCGCGTTGGCCTCGAGGGTGCTGACCTGCAGGTAGTTGTCGCCATTGACGGTTGCGTGGGCGATGCTTGCGCGCACCCAGCCCTCGGCGTCTGCCTCTCCTGCGAGCGAGATGGGCGAGCCGTTCACAAAGACGCGGAAGGCGTTGGGGCGCTGCGCGCGCGCCTCGATGGCGCCCTGGCCCTCGAAGCCCACGAAGGTTCGCGTGGCGTTTGTGGCGGGCGAGGCGTCATAGTCTTGCTCGCCTGGCGTTGCGGGGCAGCAAAGTTCTAGCTGGTATGCCATGGTTGGCTCCTTATGTGTGTCGCTAGCTGCGGCGAATTGGTCGCGAGGGAAGCGTCGGGCGGCCCCTCGTGGTCGTACACTAGACAAGCCAATAGGATAGCCCGCGAGGAGCGTCGCGGGCCAAACGGATGGGGTGAGCGGGCGTGGCGAGCGTGAGCAGCAGGTATGGCTCGGGTCAGGCCTTCGAGCGTCCAAGCGGCCGCGCCGGTGCCGAGAAGCTTGGTCCCGTGGTGCTCATGGTCTCGGGCGGCGCGGACTCAACGGCGCTGCTTGTGCTGGCCGCGACGGGCGAGCTCGATATCGACGACGGGCGCGGACGTGCGCGCATCGCCCGCGAGCGCCTGCATGTTCTGCATGTAAATCACCAGATCAGGGGTGCCGATGCCGATGCCGACGAGCGCTTTGTGCGCGAGCTCTCCGAGAGCCTGGGGGTTCCCGCAACGGTGCGCCGGGTCGACGTCGCGGCGCTTGCTGCCTCTGCCGAGTGGGGCGACTCCAACGTCGAGAACGTGGCGCGCGAGGTGCGCTATGCCGCGGCAAACCACCTGGCAAACGAGCTGTGCGCCGAGGCGGGGCTGCCAAGGTCGAGCGCGCGCATCGTCACGGCGCACACGGCGAACGATCGCACCGAGACGTTCTTCATGCACGCCATCAAGGGGTCGGGCACGCAGGGGCTCTCCTCGATTCCGCGCCGCCGCAACCGCATCGTGCGGCCTCTTCTGGACATGACCCACGAGCAGCTGTGCGACCTGCTGCGTATGCGTGGCATCGAATGGCATGAGGACGCCACGAACGCCGATACCCACTACCTGCGCAACTTCGTGAGGCATGAGATCGTGCCGCTTGCCCGCCAGCGCAACCCGCGGCTGTTCGAGTCGATGGCCTCCACCTGCGAGATTCTCTCGGACGAGGACTCCTATCTCACCCAGGTGGCCGCGCGTGCCTACCGCGCCCTCGAGCGGCGCCGCGCGGACGGCCTGGTTGCCCTCGACGCCGCGCGCCTCGCCGCGACCGACGTGGCGATTGCGCGCCGGGTCGTGCGGATGGCGGTCGCGAAGGCGTGCCCCGAGTGCCGCATCGAGGCGGGTCACGTGGCGCGCGTGCTGCAGATCGTTGCCGCTGGCACGGGGTCTGCCACGTTGCCGAGCGGGGTCGACGTCCGTGTGAACTACGGGGCGCTGAGCATCAGGGCGCGCGAGGCACAGGGGCTGGGCGAGACGAGCGGCTGGCTCGAGGTGCCGGCCCTCGCGGGCGTCGCGGGCAAGTCAGCCACCATTGCGGCCCCGGGCCAGGTGGGCGAGCTCGACCTTGCGGCGGGGACGCTCTCGGCGAGGCTGCGCGAGCTCACGGTGGGAAGCGACCCCGTGGCGGTGGCAAGGGCGCACGCGCGCGAGTGGGAGGGCTTCTCGGTTCTGCTCGACGCCGCCGCGTGTGGCGTGGGACAGTTGGGCGGCAGGCTATGGGTCTCTGGCCCGGAGCTTGGCGAAGTGCTGTGTCCCCTGGGGATGCATGGGCAGTCGAAGAAGCTGTCCGACCTGCTCATCGATGCCAAGGTCGAGGCGAGCCTGCGCGGTGCGGTGCCCGTGGTGCGCAGTGGTGTTGGCGGACCTGTCGTGTGGGTGGCGCCCCTGCGAGCCGATGAGCGCGCCCGCGTCACGAGCGCCACCCTCGTTGCCCTCGAACTCTCGTGGCGGCCCAACAAGTAGGGCTTGTTTGCTTGCGCGCCTTTGCTAAACAGAAGGGCACCCAGCCATAAGGTTGGGTGCCCCTGCTGCCTTGCAGACGCGTTAAGAAGGGAGCGCGCCTATTGACTTCCTACTTATCCGCAAGTGCCTTCTTGCCAGCATTGATTGCCTCGACAATCTTGTCGGCGTCGTAGACGCAGCCCTGCCAAGTGCCGCCGGAGACGTCCTGGAGAGCAGCCCAAATGCGCGTGTCGTCGGGCAGGTCCTCGTCGGGACCAACGCCCTCGAGAAGCTCGCGCTCGTCGAGGATCTTCGCGGCCTCATCGTAGGGGAGCGGGTTCTTCTCGTCGGTGCCGACGAAGTTGATCGAACCCTCGAGCTTGTTGGTGTCAACGATGATCTCGACGACGTCGCCGTCGCGAAGCTTGCCGATGGGGCCGCCGGCAAGAGCCTCGGGGCCAACGTGGCCGAAGCAGGCGCCGGTGGAGACTCCAGAGAAGCGCGCATCGGTGATCAGCGCGATGAGATGGCCGTTCGGGACCTTCTTGAGGGCGCTGGTGAGCTGATAGGTCTCCTCCATGCCGGTGCCCATCGGGCCAACGCCAAGAACGACCATGATGTCGCCGGGCTGGACCTCGTGCTCCTTGATTGCCTTGATGGCGGCCTTCTCGGAACGGTATACCTTGGCCTTGGCGGTGTGGCGGTAGACGCCGTCGTCATCGATGGCGCGCGGGTCGATGGCCGTGGACTTTACGACGGAACCCTCGGGCGCGATGTTGCCCTTGGGGAAGGTGACCGTCGAGGTCATGCCGCGGCCCTTTGCGGCCTCGGGGGTCATGATGATCTCGTCGGGCGAAACGCCAGTGGTCTCCTCGAGGTGCTTGCGACACTGGGCACGGCGCTCGCTGTTCTCCCACCAGTCGAGATTCTCGCCGAGGGTCTGGCCGGTAACGGTCATGACGCCCTCGTGGAGAAGGCCGAGGTCGCGAAGCTTGAGCATGACCTCGGGCACGCCGCCTGCCATGAAGGCCATGCTGGTCGGATAGTGGACGGGGCCAATGGGCATCACGCTCACGACGCGCGGCACGGCGCGGTTGATGCGCGACCAGTCGTCAACGGTTGGGCGCTTGACGCCAGCCTCAAAGGCAATGGCGGGAAGGTGGAGAAGCAGGTTGGTCGAGCCGCCAAAGGCCGCGTGGACGATCATCGCATTCTCGACGGCCTCCCAGGTGATGATGTCCTTGGTGGTGATGTCCTTCTCCATGAGGGTGAGCAGGGCGCGGGCGGAACCGGCGGCGATGTCCTCCCAGATCTTGGTGCCAGAAGGAGCGAGGGCAGAGTGGGTGATGGCAAAGCCGAGGCCCTCGGCAACCACCTGAGAAGTGCCCGCGGTTCCAAGGAACTGACATCCACCGCCGGCAGAGGCGCAAGCGTGGCAGCCCCTGCAAGCGGCCTGCTCGAGAGTGATCTCATCGTAGGCGTATCGGGCGCCGATGGTCTGAATGGTGCCGGCGTCCTCGCCGTCCTTGGGCATGAGGGTCGAGCCGCCGGGGCAGAGGACGGTGGGCAGATCGTGCTGGGAGGCGAGGGCCATCATGGTCGCCGGCAGACCCTTGTCGCAGCTTGCAACGCCAAGGACGCCCTTGCGCGTGGGAAGCGAGCGAATGAGACGGCGGAAGACCATGGCTGCGTCGTTGCGGTAGGGCAGCGAGTCGAACATGCCGATGGTTCCCTGGGTGCGGCCATCGCAGGGATCGGAGACGAAGGTCGCATAGGGGAGCTTGTGGTTCTCCTTGAAGACCTTCGCCGCGGCCTCAAGCTGAACGCCCAGCTCGTACCCGCCCGTGTGCAGGGCGAGCGCCTTGGGCGTGCCGTCCTCGGAGCGAATTCCAGCCAGCGTCGAGATCATCATGACGCCATCGTTGGCGAGCTCGCTCGGCTCCCAGCCCATTCCCGCGTTAAGCGTCATGCCAAACATGTCTCCGCTCGGGCTCTCGCGCAGGATCTTGTCGGTCAGGGGCAGCTTGCCCTTGGGGCCGTCGGCATGCGTGGGAGAGTCGTAGATACCCTCGGGCTGGTTGGAGTAGATGGAGTCGAGAGTAGACACAATGGTTCCTTTCTCTTCTCGGCCATAAGGCCACGTTCTTCTTTGATAGAGAGACGTTCTACGCACTAATTAGACGAGGTTGTTGGCCTCGATGCTCTGACGTGCGGTTTCGAGAATTGCCGCAATCTGCTCCTTCTGGTCCTCGGTGAGGGGGAGAACCGTGGAGCGGCAGATGGGCTTTACCGGCAGGCCGCGAAGCGACATTGCGTACTTGACCGCGGGGACGAACAGCGGTGCCACGTCGTAGACCGAGGCCAGTCCGTCGATGACGTGCTGGATCTTCTCCACGCGGTCCCAGTCCGAGGCGCCAAGTGCCGTGGCCCAAGCGTGGGTGAGCTCTGGGTAGATGTTGGCCAGCGCGGCGATGCACCCGCTTCCGCCGGCGAGACCGTTGTGAGCAAAATTCTCGTCGAATCCCGAGTAAACGATGAAGTCGGGGGCGATGTCGGCGACGGCCTCGATGATGGCGCGGGTGTGCCCCATGTCGGTGACGGTGTCCTTGATGCCAATGACGTTGGGACAGCGGGTGACGACCTGGCGAACTGCGTCGGCGTCGATGTCGTTGCCGGTGCGGGCGGGGAAGTTGTAGAGCATGACGTTGCCGTCAACCTGGCCTGCCACGGCGCAGAGGTATTCGACGATTCCCTCGTGACCAAGGCCAAAGTAGAACGGGGTGATGACCATGGCGGCATCGGCACCGAGCTCGAGTGCGCGCTTGGAGAGCCTGACGGTCTCGGCAACTGCGTTGGTGCCGGTGCCTACGATCAGGTCGACCTTACCACGGGCAACCTCAACGGCGACCTCGATGAGCTCCGTGCGCTCCTGCTCTGAGAGCGCGAAGAACTCGCCGTTGCTGCCGTGAAGAAGAATTCCGTCGACGCCGCGCCCGATGAGCTCGTTCCAAAGCTTGACGTTGGCGTTCAGGTCGACCGCGCCCTTCTCGTCGAAGACGGTGACGGCGGGGACGATGAACTTGGACTTGCGCATTATTGCTTACCTTTCTGGTGGATCGAGGGCTAGACGAACAGGCTCAGCAGGCATACGCCAATGAGGCCGATGACGGAGATCAACGTGCAGCTGAGGGACCACGTCTTGAATGTCTGTCCCATCGTGAGGCCGAAGTACTCCTTGACCATCCAGAAGCCTCCGTCATTGACGTGGGAGAAGAACATGGAGCCGGCACCAATGGCGAGAACGATTAGGCTGAGCTCGGCCGTTGAGCAAGAGGCCGCGAGTGGGGCGACGATGCCTGCCGCGGTGATGGTGGCGACGGTCGCGGAACCGGTTGCCAGGCGAATGAAGACGGCGATGAGCCAGGCGGACACGAAGATGGGCACTGCGAGCTGAACGAGGTAGCCACCGAGAACATCGGCAATGCCGGAGTCGACGAGGGTCTGCTTGAAGCCGCCGCCCGCGCCAACGATCATCAGGATGCCGGCGATGGAGGTGAAGGAGCTGCCGAGCAGGCCGTTGACATCCTTGAAGGAGCGGCCGCCCTTGAGACCAAGGGCAAAGACACCGTAGATGACGGCGGTGAGAAGGGCTACGACGGAGCTGCCAAAGAACGAGACGAGCGTGGTCACGTAGGGGATCTGCAGGCCAGTCAGCTCAAAGATGGCGTTGAGCAGCATGAGGATGACGGGCAGCAGAACGATCATCAGGGAGGCGATGAAGGAGGGACGGTCCTCCTTGGCGATGGAGGTGTCGCTTGCGGCGTAGTCCTCGTTTGCCTTGACGGGCACGGCCTTGGCCATCCACTTGGCGGCCAGCGGGCCGGCGATGATCGTGGTGGGGATGGCGATGATCAGGCCGAGTGCGAGGGTGACGCCAAGGTTTGCATTGAGGTAAGAGATGGCGGTCAGGGGGCCGGGGTGCGGCGGAACGAAGCCGTGGAGGCAGCCGAGGGCGGCGATGGCCGGGATGCCCAGCGCAATCGCGGGCATGTTCTGACGCTTGGCGAGGCTCATGACCACGGGAATCATCAGAACCAGACCAACTTCGAAGAAGAGGGAGATTCCCATGATGAAGGCGATTGCGGCAATGGCCCAGGGCAGCGCCTTCTTGGAGGAGTGGTCAACAATCGTGTCGACGATCTGGTCGGAAGCTCCCGTCTTGGTAAGGAGTACGCCAATCATCGAGCCAAGTACGATGAGAACGCCGACGTTACCAACAGTGCTGCCGAGTCCGGTGGTAAACGAGCTAAACGAGTCAGTCAGCGGGACGCCCGCGAGAATAGCCATGACAAAGGAGCCGAGCATAAGCGCCAAGAAGGCGTGCACCTTGGCAAATACGATGAGACACACGATTACGGCGATGCCGATCAGCGCCGCAACGATGAGTCCGGCCGATGTTCCAAACATACCCATCCCTTCTCTCCTGTTCGATATATCAAACCAAGTTCGGTTGATGGCTGCATCGTATTCCCGATAATTAGCGGAACGGAGGATGACAAGGGCGAGCGGTCGATTCTTGGCCGCAAATGGCAAACTGAGTTCGAATATTCAAACTCATCGGTGATTTGCTCGACTTTTCGGCTAGCATCGAAATTGAAATCACAAGGGGTCGTCTGACCCCGGTGTGTCGCGCGCGTAGGTTGGGAAAAGAATGGAAGCCGAAGACTCTACTAAACTCCACCGTGCAACCTGTCGCGTCCTCGAACTACTTGGCCTGCTCTCAAAATACGAGGACGGGCTGACGTTTACGGACGTTCAGCGAATGACGGACATCCCCAAAGGAACGCTCTCGCCCATGCTCCATACGATGGAGTATATGAACTACATCTCGTACGATGCCGTTTCCGGTCGCTATGCCATCGGGGTCAACACGTATTTGGCTGGCAAGGTGTATGGAGGCTCGAACCCTGAGCTCCATTTCATCATCGAAGAGATGCATCGTATCGTTGACGCTTGTGGCGAGACGTGTCAATTGGGCATGCTCGAGGGCGGTAACGTCGCCTACATTGCCAAGGTCGATTCCCCGTCGCCCATTCGACTGATCTCTGACGTGGGGAAGGTGTTCCCGGCTTACTGCACCGCCATTGGAAAGGCCATTCTCTCCGAAAAGACGCGTCCCGAGGTCAACCGGTTGCTTCCCAAGAAGTTCACCTCATTCACGGCGAACACGATTACGAGTGCCAATGTCCTATGGGACCAGTTGCTCGAGGTTCGCCGCACGGGATTCGCTCATGATTATGAGGAGATTACGGATGGCGTGACCTGCGTGGCCGCACCCATTCACATCAACGGCAAGGCAATGTACGGAATGAGCGTTACTACGCCTTCGTATCGCCTGGACGATACGAAGCTCAGACTCATTGAGTCGCTGCTTGCGAGTGCCCAGCAGAGGATTGAGGGCCCTCATAACTAGCAATCAGTGCATGCTCTTACCTGCATCCTTATCGAATACTAATCGTAATGAGTAAATTTACTCATTACGATGAGCAAAAGATTTTGGGTGAGCAAAAGGACAGGTGAGGGCACATGTTTGAGCGAAGTCAGGGGCACTCCATCACTTCGTAAGCGCCGATGACGCCATCACCCCGTCGACTCAATGGCTCGAAACTGAGTGGCAGCAGGCGCGCAATATGGCCCGCGAGGCGCCCGTCGTGCTCGTCGTGGATGAGATTCAAAAGGTCCCGCATTGGTCTGCGGCGGTGAAGTCCCTTTACGACAGGGACCGCAGGGAAAACGTGCAGGTCAAGCCCGTTCTCAGCGGTTCTTCGTCGCTCCTCCTCCACAAGGGGTTTGAGGACTCGCTTGCGGGACGCTACGAGCTCATCCGCTCGCCGCATTGGGGCTATGCCGAGTGCCGCGAGGCCTTTGGCTTCTCGCTCGATGACTACCTGTTCTTTGGCGGCTACCCCGGCGCGGCCCGCCTCAGCTCAGACGTTGTCCGTTGGGCGTCATACATGCGCGGCGCCATCATCGAGCCGACCATCTCCCAGGACGTCCTTGCGCTAGGCGAGGTCCGCAAGCCGGCTCTCATGAGGGAGCTCTTCCGTCTTGCGGTTGCCTACTCGGCCCAGGAGCTCTCGTATACGAAGATGCTTGGCCAGCTCCAAGACAGCGGCAACACGGTGACCATAGCCCATTGCCTTGACCTCCTTGGAAAGGCGGGGATGGTCACCTCCATCCCCAAGTTCTCGGACAAGGAAATGACCAAGAGGAGGAGCCCGTCCCGCCTCATGGTGTATGACACCTCGCTTATGACCGCACCCTCGGACAAGGTCCGCGACCTGCTCATGGGTGACCACGCCCTGCGCGGTCACCCCGAGCTCATCAGCGTGGCCGCACGCCTGCTCGCTCGCGCACCAGAAGAGGGCTTCGAGGTCATGTGGTGGCGCGAGGGCGTCCGGGAGGTTGACTTTGTGCTTCGCCACGGATCGAGCCTGTCTGCCATCGAGGTCAAGGGTGGCAACGAGGCTGGCCAAAACGGCATGGCGGCCTTCCTCGTCAAGCATCCCGAGGCCAAGCGAATCGTCGCGGGCGGTGCGGTCTCTGGCGCCTGCTCCATCGAGGACTTTCTGCTCGACCGCGTCCCCCTGTTTTGGTAGCCGCCCGGGTTGGGCGCTGGGCAGCACCCAACGTTAACTTGCGCCCAAATGGTTTGGGCCGCGCGCAATATCAGTCCGTGAGGGTTGCTAGAATCTAATTTCCACTGAGTGTGCCTGACGAGCGGCGCCGGTGGTACATGAGGCTGCCTGCCTCGGGAAGGAAAGAGGAACGCGCCATGGAGCAGATTCATCCCGACGTTAGCAAGGTCATTCTGTCCGAGGAGGACATCAAGGGCATCGTCTCGCGCATGGGCGCCGACATCACGCGTGACTACGCGGGCAAGAACCCGCTGCTCATCGCGGTTCTCCGCGGTGCCGTCGTCTTCATGGGCGATGTCATGCGTGCCATCGACTGCCCGCTCGGCATCGACTTCATGGCCGTCTCGAGCTATGGCGACGGCGCGGTGAGCTCGGGCGTCGTCCGCATCGTCAAGGACCTCGACACCAAGATTGAGGGCCGCGACGTCCTGATCATCGAGGACATCCTCGACTCGGGCCTCACGCTCAAGTACCTCATGAAGAACCTGCGCTCGCGCCACCCGGCCTCCCTCGAGATCGCCGCCTTCCTCGTGAAGGACGTCCCGGGCCAGCAGACCGCCGTGACCCCGCGCTATGTGGGCGCGCACGTGCCCGACGAGTTCATCGTGGGCTACGGCCTCGACTTCGCCGAGCGTTACCGCAACCTTCCCTACATTGGAATCCTCAAGCCGGAGGTCTACGGAAAGTAGTCTATGAGCAGCAATAACAACAGCCCGCGCCCGCCCGAGCAGGGCGGTCCCAATACGCCGCGCACCAACGTCATCTCGGCAATCATTGTGATTGCCCTCGTTGGCTACCTGGTCTACTCGATGATGCCCTCGCTCTTTGGCGGCGTCTCCTCCGCGTCTGCCAGCATCCCCACGAGCGACGTTGTGGCGGCCGTAAAGGACGATCGCGTCCCCTCGCTCACCTACAAGGTGTCTTCGGGCGAGCTCACCGGCAAGTACTGGAAGAGCGACGCCGACAAGGGCAACGACTCCAAGCTCGTCTCGTTCAAGAGCACTTATGCCGGAAACGACAGTCTCTCCGAGCTCATGGCGGAGCACCCGAAGGTCTCCTACACCGTGGACACCACGAGCGACGAATGGGTCGAGACGCTGCTGTTCACCGTGCTGCCAACGCTGCTCATGATCTGTGTGTTTGTCTTCTTCATGCGTGGCGTCCAGAACCAGAACGGCCAGGCCATGGGCTTTGGCAAGACCAAGGCCAAGACCACCGAGGAGACCCGTCCCAAGGTCAAGTTCGCAGACGTCGCGGGCGTTGACGAGGCGGTCGAGGAGCTCAGCGAGATTCGCGACTTCCTCGCCGAGCCCGAGCGCTTCCACAAGCTGGGTGCCAAGATTCCGCGCGGCGTGCTGCTCGTGGGCCCTCCGGGTACGGGCAAGACGCTGCTTGCCAAGGCCGTTGCTGGCGAGGCGGGCGTGCCGTTCTTCTCCATCTCGGGCTCTGACTTTGTCGAGATGTTCGTGGGCGTGGGTGCCAGCCGTGTGCGCGACCTGTTCAAGCAGGCTAAGGCCGCGAGCCCCTCGATCATCTTCATCGACGAGATCGACGCCGTGGGCCGCCAGCGCGGCGCCGGTGTGGGCGGTGGCCACGACGAGCGCGAGCAGACGCTCAACCAGCTGCTCGTCGAGATGGACGGCTTCGATGCCAACGACGCCGTGATTCTCATTGCTGCCACCAACCGTCCCGACATCCTCGATCCGGCGCTGCTGCGTCCTGGCCGCTTTGACCGTCAGGTCACGGTCGACCGCCCCGACGTCGCCGGCCGCGAGCAGATCATTCGCGTGCACGCGCAGGGCAAGCCCCTCGCCGGCGACATCGACTTTGGCCGCCTGGCCAAGCTCACTCCTGGCTTCACGGGCGCTGATCTCATGAACCTCATGAACGAGAGTGCCCTGCTCGCCGCGCGTCGCCGCAAGTCCAAGATCTCGATGGACGAGGTCGAGGAGGCCATGGAGCGCGTCATCGCCGGACCCGAGCGCAAGAGCCGCGTCATGACGGCCAAGGAGCGCACCACGATTGCCTACCACGAGAGCGGCCACGCCCTCGTGGGCCACGTGCTCGAGAACTCCGACCCGGTGCACAAGATCTCGATCATTGCCCGCGGCCAGGCGCTGGGCTACACGCTTCAGCTGCCCGAGGAGGACCACTTCCTCAACACGCGCGACGGTATGCTCGACCAGATCGCCGTCCTTCTCGCCGGCCGCACCGCCGAGGAGCTCTTCTGCGACGACATCACCACCGGCGCCAGCAACGACCTCGAGCGCGCCACCAAGATCGCCCGCCAGATGGTCACGCGCCTTGGCATGAGCGAGGCCCTGGGTACGCAGGTCTTTGGCGAGGCCCAGCACGAGGTCTTCCTGGGCCGCGACTACGCCGACCACCAGGACTACTCGGCCGAGACCGCCAAGCGCATCGACGACGAGGTCGAGCGCATCATGCGCGAGGCCCACAAGCGCGCCCGCGAGGTGCTCGAGGCCCGTCGTGACCAGATGGACACGATGGCCAACGTCCTGCTTGCCCGCGAGACGGTCGAGGGCGAGGTCGTCGAGGCCCTGCTCGACGACGAGTGGGATGCCTACGTCGAGGCCCATCCCGAGGAGGGGACTGCCGCCAAGCCCTCGCAGGACGTGAAGCCCGGCGAGCTCGACGAGGCTGTTGCCGCCGAGGCTGCGGAGGCCGCGCGCGCCGCGGTTGCCGCGGAGGACGCGAGTGACGATGCCTCTGAGGCCGCCGACGCTGACGCCGCCTCGGCCGTGCCTGCCGAGCCAGGCGCGTCTGACGAGAACCGCAACAACGAGTAACCACGACGGACGGTCGCGCTTGCGCGGCCGTCTGCCTTTAGCGCGAGGGGGATGTAAATGATCAACGAGACCATGTACGGCTACGGAGCCTCCAAGAGCTCCATCCGCGAGATCGCGGCCTATGGCGCCGCCCGCAAGGCCGAGATTGGCGCCGAGAACGTCTTCGACTTTAGCCTGGGCAACCCGAGCGTCCCGGCGCCCGCCGAGGTCGCCGCCTCGCTCACGGCCTCTGCCGCACTTCCCCCGGCGCAGATCCACGGCTACACGCCCGCCAACGGCCTGCCGGCCTGCCGCGAGGCCGTCGCTGCCTCCCTCACGCGTCGCTTTTCCGCCGAGATGGGCGGCCGTGACGTGGCTGCCGCTGGCGACCTCTACATCACCTGTGGCGCCGCCGCCTCGCTCACCATCACGCTCCATGCGGTGACCAACCCTGGTGACGAGGTCATCGTCATTGCCCCGTACTTCCCCGAGTACCGTGTCTGGATCGAGACCTGCGGCTGCATCTGCGTCGAGGTCATGGCAGACCCCGCCACCTTCCAGATCGATGCTCAGGCCGTCGCCGCCGCTATCACCGAGCGCACCGCCGCCGTCATCATCGACTCGCCCAACAACCCGGTGGGCACCGTCTACACCCGCGAGACCCTGCAGGCCCTCGCCGGGGTGCTGGCCAGGCGCGGCGAGAAACTGGGCCACCCCATCTACCTCATCTCCGACGAGCCCTACCGCGAGATCGCCTATGGCGCCGAGGTGCCGTGGGTGCCTGCGATCTATGACCGTACCATCGTGTGCTACAGCTACTCCAAGAGCCTGTCGCTTCCGGGCGAGCGCATTGGCTGGGTGCTCGTGCCTCCCACCAACCCCGAGCACGACCGCCTTATCCCCACGGTTGCTGGTGCGGGTCGCACGCTGGGATTTGTCTGCGCTCCGGCCATCTTCCAGCGCGTCCTCATCGACTGCGTCGACGTGCCGAGTGACGTCGACGCCTACGCGCGCAACCGCGAGGCCCTCACGGCCGGCCTTGCCGAGGCGGGCTACGAGTACATCGAGCCGGCGGGCGCCTTCTACCTGTGGGTCAAGGCCCTCGAGCCCGACGCCAACGCGTTCTTCGAGCGTGCCCGCGCCCATGAGCTGCTGCCCGTTCCCTCCGACAGCTTTGGCTGCCCGGGCTGGGTGCGCGTTGGCTACTGCGTGAGTTACGACACCATCGTCAACTCCATGTCCGCCTGGCGCGCGCTTGCGGCCGAGTACAAGTAATGGCTGGCGGCCGGGCGCATCGCGTGCCCGGCCCTTTCTTTGGGATGGTTGGCCCCGGAGGGCTGCCGTCTCGTTTTGATGGGGATGTAAGTCCCGGGAAGGAACCGCATGTACCAGAACCTCTGCGATACCCACACCCACACGCTCTACTCGCGCCACTCCTACTCGACGATTCGCGAGAACGTCCTGGCCGCGCGCGATGCCGGCCTCGAGCTGCTCGCCTCGACCGACCACTTCAGCTGCATGCTCTACCCCGACCAGCACATGCGCAACTTCCAGTTCTTCTACAACTACTCGTGCTGGCCGCGCGAGTGGGAGGGCGTCACGCTGCTCCATGGCTGTGAGGCCGACATCGTCGACCTCGAGGGCAACATGTTTGGTCACGACATTCCGGTCGAGATCGAGATCAACGGCTGCCCGCTCGATGAGCCGCGCATCCTGCGCGACGACGTCTTCAAGCGCAGCGACTACGTAATCGCCAGCGTGCACGACCGCTCCTTCTCGCGCGACGCCTCGCTTGCGGCCACAACGCAGATGTACCTCAACGCCCTGCGGGACCCCAGGGTTCTCATGCTCGCCCACACGGGCCGCTCGGCCGTGCCCTTCGACATCCCCGAGGTAGTGGGCGAGGCCAAGCGACTGGGCAAACTCATCGAGATAAACGAGCACAGCCTCGACTTTGGACGTCCCGCGGTTGACGCCACCTGCAAGAAGATTGCCGAGACGTGCGCCGAGCTGGGCTGCAAGGTTGCCGTCAACACCGATGCTCACATCTGCGTGGGCGTGGGGCACTTTGACCATGCGCTGGCCATGCTCGAGGAGATCCACTTCCCGCCCGAGCTCATCGCCACGGCGAGCAGGCAGTCGTTCCTCGCCGCGCTCGACGAGTCGGGCATCGGCGCTCCTGCTCTGTAGGCAAGGGGCGTGGGGTATCCCTGCCTCACCTAATTGAGACGAAGCGGGCGGGCGAGGTTTTCGACCCTCGTCCGCCCGCTGTTCCTTACAGCTCGATGGAGAGCTCCACGGGGCAGTGGTCGCTGCCCATGACCTCGGAGAGAATTGATGCTCCGGTGACGCGCTCAGTCACGTCGTTCGAGACGAGGAAGTAGTCGATGCGCCAGCCTGCGTTGTTCTGGCGGGCCCTGAAGCGGTAACTCCACCAGCTGTAGGCGCCCGCGAGCTCGGGGAACCTGGCGCGGAAGGTGTCGGTGAAGCCGGCATCGAGCAGGCGCGTGAAGCTCTCGCGCTCCTCGTCGGAGAAGCCGGCGTTGCCGCGGTTGGGGCCGGGGTTCTTGAGGTCGATCTCCTCGTGTGCCACGTTAAAGTCGCCGCAGGTCACCACGGGCTTCGCGGCGGCAAGCTTCACGAGAAACTTGCGATAGGCGGTATCCCACGCAAGGCGCGTGTCGATGCGCGCGAGCTCGCCCTGGGCGTTGGGCGTGTAGACGTTCACAAACCAGTAGCTGTCGAATTCGAGCGCGCAGACGCGACCCTCGGTTGCGGCAACGGCAACGAGCGCCTCGTCCTCGGCGCTCAACGCGTTGTGGGCAACTTCGAGCACGGCATCGGCACGCAGCACTCGCAGGGGCTCCTCGCGCGAGAAGACCGCGGTGCCCGAGTAGCCCTTGCGCTCGGCATAGCTCCAGGTCTGGTGGTAGCCGGGCAAGTCGAGCTCAATCTGGCCCTCTTGCAGCTTAGTCTCCTGGATGGCAAAGACGTCGGCGTCGAGCTGTTCGACGACGTCGACAAAGCTCGGATCCTTCTTCATGACGGCACGCAGGCCGTTGACGTTCCAAGAAACAAGACGCAGTTCGTGGGTGGTGCTCATGGGGCCTCCTTGGGGCTAGCGGGTGAGCCAGTCGATCCAGCGGTCCATCTCTCGCTCAGCCAGGGCGTGGCCGTGGTTAAAGACGGCGCGCAGGCGCTCGACGTTGGTCTCGGTGTTCTGAATGGGCATGCTCTCGGGACGGATGACGAGGGCGCGGCCCTGTCGCTCGAGCTCCTCGACATGGTCGAGTGCGGCGTTATAGCGTTCAGCTCGAGTGTCGAGCGCCTCGAACAGGTGGGGCTGGCCGGCACAGAGCCTGCGGAGCAGGCCGCGCTGCCCGCGATGCATGGGAGACTTGCGGTAGCCGGCTGGGCGCGTCGTCACAAAGAGAAAGCGCTCGTAGCCGTCTTCCTCGGCCATGTGCAGGGGAATGCCCGCGCCCGTGCCCAGGCCGCCGTCGAGCATGACCTGGCCGCCCAAGCTGATGGGGTTCATCACGAACGGCATCGTGGAGCTTGCCCGTACGAGGGCAGCGGTGGTGAGGGGGTCGGTGGTGTCCGCGCGCGTCCAGGTAACGTCGCGTCCGGTGTCGCGCTCAAAGGACTGGATGCGCAGCTTGGTGGGATTTGCCTGGTAGGCTTCCCAATCCATGGGCAAGGTGCCGTCCTCGATGGCCTCGATGTAGAGGAAGTCAGAGTTAAAGAAGCCGTTGTGGCGCACAAACGAGCCAAAGCCGCCAAAGCGCTTGTCGCCCGCGATCTCCACGAAGCAGCGTCGCGTGCGGTCGGCGTCGCGCGCGATGTAGTTGATGGCGTTGGATGAGCCCGCGGAGAGGCCGCAGACGTAGGGTAGCCAGACCTCGTGCTCGACGAGCGAGGCCACGATACCCGCCGTGTGCGCGGCGCGCATACCTCCGCCCTCGAGAACGAGTGCGACGTCTGGTGCGATAAAGCTGTTTGGCTGCGACATGGTCGTCCTTTCTGGGTGCTGGGCTCGTTGGCGAGGCACCCACAATGCAAGCCATTTTAGCCCCGAAGGCGGGCGCGACCCGTACGGCGTGCGCCTCCGAGGATGTCTCGTGCGGCTATTTCGGAAGAGACCGCGAGTAAAGCCCGTCCGCTCTTCTCGTCCATGAAAAGCTACACTCGGGCGCCGGGGATAGCCTGAATAGCTGTACATTTCTCTCAGATAGGGTCTGAAAAAGCTGCATTAGTTTGCAAATCCGCAGCTAGATATACTTATGCGAGAAAGGGTCACCTTTGGGATAACATGTCTGTCCGCTAACATGACCTCAGAAGCCCTATGTATACGGAGGAAGTATGAGCAACGCCGTTACCATCACCGACGCGTCCGAGGCGGCCGCCGAGCTGGCGCGCCGCGTCGAGCGCGCGCACCGCATCGTCTTCTTTGGTGGCGCGGGCGTCTCCACCGCAAGCGGCATCCCCGACTTCCGCAGCGTCGACGGGCTCTACCACCAGAAGTTTGCCTATCCTCCCGAGACCATGCTCTCCCACGGCTTTTACGAGACTCACCCGGCGGAGTTCTACGAGTTCTATCGTACGAAGATGATTGCGCTCGGCGCCAAGCCCAACCAGGCGCACCTCAAGCTCGCCGAGCTCGAGCGAGAGGGGAAGCTTACTGCTGTGGTGACCCAGAACATCGACGGTCTGCACCAGGCTGCGGGCTCGAAGAACGTGCTCGAGCTGCACGGGTCGGTCCATCGCAACATCTGCCGTCGCTGCGGCGCTACCTATTCCGCCGAGTGGATTATGGCGCGCGAGCATGAGGACGATCGCGGCGTGCCGGTGTGCCCCGAGTGCGGTGGTCCCATCAAGCCCGACGTGGTCCTGTACGGCGAAAGCCTCGACGACCGCGTGGTGCAGGAGTCCGTGCGCGCCATTCGCGAGGCGGACATGCTCATCGTGGGCGGAACGAGCCTCGTGGTCTATCCCGCGGCGGGCCTCGTCGATTACTTCCTTGGCCGGGAGCTCGTGGTTGTGAACCACGATCAAATTCCCGTGAGCTCGCGTGCCAGCGTCATCATCCAGGCCGACATCGCCAAGGCGTTCGACTTCTAGATTGCCTCCGACGGTCGAAGTGATCCTAGCTAATTGTATATAAGGTATATTACGGGAAAGTTCTATTATTATGTGGCGTTCTAATTAAATCGGTTGACTTCAATCGACCTAATGACTTCGGGCGTGGCAATGGGTTCGCTTCGCGTGGCGGATGCGCGAGCGTCGAAAGGAGATTCAAATGGAACGTAAGTGTGGAACCCTGTTTAAGCGGGGGGGGGTCGTAGCAGCGGCCATTCTCAGCATGGTTTGCGCCCTGTTCGTGAGCGCCACCCCGGCGCTGGCTGCCGAGCCGAGCATCACTAACGATCGCACCAAGGCAACCTACACCGACATCGCCGTCGCCACCGAACAGGCGGAGAGTGGCGACACCCTTATGCTCGGTGAGGGCAACTACACCCTCTACGGGAAGAGCTCCGAGGGCCTCACCAAGGGCAAGGACCTTACCTTTGTGGGCTTGGGCGCGGACAAGACCGCATGGAACATCGGTGCAGAGGTTCCCAACCCCGATAATTTTGGCACCGAGTACAACGGCGATTACTCCTTCGACGGCGCCGGCACCGTCACCTTCAAGAACATGACGATGCGTTCCGGCAGTGCCGACTACCTTGGCTTCATTCGCGCCAACAAGACCGTGCTTGACGACTGCGTCGTTAACGGCAAGACGTTCTACTGGGGCTACGAGTCCGCCGAGTTCAACAATACGACGTTCAATGCCCCGAAGGGCGACTACGCCATCTGGACGTACAGCTCGCCAACCATGACGTTTGATGGCTGCACCTTCAACGCCAGCGGCAAAGTCATCAATGTCTATACCGATTACAGCGCGGGCAGCCATGACATTACCGTTAACGTGAAGAGCTGCACGTTCAACTCGAATGATAGTAAGGGCAAGCAGGCTCTTAACATCAATGACTTCAATATGGGGAGCTATAAGTACGTTATCAACGTGACCGGAAGCAATAAGGTTACGGCTGCGCGCGACAACACCACTTGCTCGCAGCTCTTTGGCTTTGGTGGCAAGCCGGGCAACAACACCGGCCGTACTGATGTCACCATCGACGGCACGAAGGTGTGGTCCGGTGACAAGACGCTCAACCGCGGCAAGATGCTCACCCACGGCTACACCGACGGCGAGAAAGAGCCTAACTACGTCGACCAGGAGAACTACGTCTGGGAGCAGAGGGAGGATGGCTGGTACTGCACCGGCCACGCCAAGTGCGGCTACTGCGGTTGGCCGATTGAGGAGACCGTAAAGGCAACCTCTGTGGACAAGACCAACTGCACCGAGAAGGGCGAGAGAGTCTACACCGCCACCTTCCAGCACAAGTGCTTCACGGCTCAGACCAGGTCCGACGACCTCGACCCGCTCGGCCACGACTGGGGCGAGCCCGTCTACACCTGGGCCAAGAAGGACGGCGACTGGTACTGCACCGCTAAGCGCGTCTGCAAGCGCGACGCCTCCCACGTCGAGGAGGAGACCGTGAAGGCCTCCTACGCGGTGACCACTCCCGCCTCGACCCTGAAGGAGGGCGTGGGCACCTACACTGCCACCTTCGAGAACACGGCCTTCGAGACCCAGACCAAGACCGAGCCCATCGCGAAGCTGTCCGTTGTTCTTGGCAAGCCGAGCGACTCCGGCAAGCCTGCGAGCGGCAAGGGCAATACCGCCCTGCCCCAGACCGGCGATAGTGCCAACGCGGCAATCCTCGCCGCCGCACTTCTCGGCGTTGTTGCCGTGGCTGGCTCTGTGATTGCTCACAAGCGTAGCGAGAGGTAGGGAAGCCGCCGGGTTCTTCCCGGAAGATAGCGTTAGATGGGGCGGCCTTTTGGGCCGCCCTTTTTTTGGCGCGAGCGTTATCCGCGGGCTCGTTCTGTGTTGGGTTTCCGCGCGACGGCGCGAAATCTGCCCGCCCGCTACAATCGAGAGAGCTAATTACGACGGAGAGGTGCCTATGCTTCGAGAAGATCTCATGACCTGGCACTGCGGCAAGCACGCCCTCACGCTCGCGCGCCCGCGCATCATGGGCGTGCTCAACGTGACGCCCGACTCCTTCTCGGATGGCGGCGCTCACGACACCACCGAGGCCGCGATCGAGTGGGGCCTCAAGCTGCTCGATGACGGCGCCGACGTCATCGATGTTGGTGGCGAGTCGACGCGCCCCGGCTTTCGCCCGGTCTCGCCCGACGAGGAGGCCCGCCGCGTCATTCCCGTGGTGCGCGCCCTCGTCGACGCCGGTGCCATCGTCTCGATCGACACGCGCCACCCCGAGGTTGCCCGCCTTGCCGTAAAGCTTGGCGCCGCCATCGTCAACGACGTCACGGGCTTCACGAACCCCGAGATGGTGCGCGTCGCGGTCGAGAGCGACTGCGGCTGCATCGTCATGCACGCCGGCGAGGTCTCCGAGCGCGTGCCGCGCCGCTCGGTCACGCTCGACTCCTCCGCCGCGGCGCGTGCCGCCGCGGCCCATGCCGACAAGGACGCGGACGAGAAGAACGCTGCCGAGAAGAGCACCCCCACCGAGGCCGAGCGTGCCGACGCCCGTGCCGCCGAGCGCCTCGACGAGGTCATGCGCCGCAGCGCCCGTGGCGTCACGAGCTCAACGGTGACGCTTGCCGGCGGCAACCGCCGCTTCACGCTGCCCGAGTCCGCCCCCATCATGCGCCGCGTCATGGGCTTTTTGGGCGACCAGGCCCGCGAGCTCATGCGTGCCGGCGTTGCCCGCGAGCGCATCTGCATTGACCCGGGCCCCGGCTTTGGCAAGCTCGCCGACGAGGACGTTGTGATCCAGCGTGCCAATGCCAAGATGGTCTCGATGGGCTATCCGGTGCTCTGCGCCGTCTCGCGCAAGCGCTTCGTGGGCGCGGTCTCCGGCGTCACCGACGCCGCCTCGCGCGATGCCGCCACCGCCGGCGTCTGCATCGCCGCCGTCGAGGCCGGCGCCCGCATCCTGCGCGTCCATGACGTGGCCGGCGTCTCTCAGGCGCTCAACTCCTACTGGTCCGTTGCCCACCCCGACCCGCGTCGTGCCTTCGTGGCTCTTGGCTCCAACGTGGGCGACCGCCTCGACTACCTGTGCCGCGCCACCGCGCTCATCAACGCCATCCCGCTCACGTGCGTCACGGGCGTGAGCCGCGCCTACGAGACGGACCCCGCCTACGGCATCGCGATGCCGGTCGCCAACGCGGTGGCAGAGATTCGCACCGAGCTCGCTCCGCTTGTCCTCATCGACGAGCTGCTCGAAATCGAGAAGAAGCTGGGCCGCACGCGCCCTGCCGGCCAGGAGGGGCATGGTCCCCGCACGATCGACCTTGACCTTCTGTGGGTCGAGGGCGAGACGCACGCCGGTCGCAAGCTGGTGCTTCCGCACCCGCGTCTGGGCGAGCGCGACTTTGTGATCGTGCCCATGGAGGACCTCATGCACGACCCGGTGCGCTTCCTCGCGCACGCGGGCGTGTCCGTCCTGCCGCGCGAGCAGCGCGTGGGTCTTGTCCGCGCCGACCTGGGGGAGCTGGCATGGGAGTAACCGAGAACCTTATCGCGCGCGGACGTGCCGGCGAGGCATCTGGCGCCTGCCTGTGCGAGGCCGTCGATGGCGCGCTGCGGCTAGCGGTGCTGCTGCGTCCTGGCGTGCCCATGGGGCACCTCATGGGCACGCGCCCCGTCTGCGCGCTGGGTGCCCTCGATGCCCTTCGCGAGAAGAGCCCGGCGGCCACGCTCGCGTGGCCGGGCGACGTCGTGCTCGCGGACGGGGACGGCCATGCCACGAGCGAGCTCTGCCGCCTGAACGTTCACGCCGGCACCGGCGAGGCGGGGATGTTTGCCGTCTGCGAGGCAACGTGTGCGGGCCTCCTGTCCGAGAAGGACGCCGAGCCTCTTGCCCGCGCGATCTGCGCGCGCATCGATGCCTGGGCCGCGGACGTCAGGGCTGGCCGCGGCGCCGCTGGGCCGCTCGCACCCATCCTCTCCGAGTTCTTTGACGATCTGGCCCTGATGGGGCACGAGGCGAGCGTCGTCTATCCCAACGGTCGCGTTGCCGCCGCGGGCACCCTCATGGCGGTCGACGTTTGGGGCCGCGCCACCGTGCGCCTGGCCGATGGCCGCGAGCTCGTCATCTCGCCCGAGCAGGCAAGCCTTCGCTAAATGAGACGGAGGGGCAGCCCCCTGCCTCATCTTCAAGGTCGACGAGAAGGGCGGCGGGGATTCGAACGTCCCTGCCGCCCTCATCATTTCGATGTGCGCCGCCCAGGCGGCGCGTCGGCTGCTACCTTGCCTGCTGCCAGATGCGCCAGATGCCGCGCAGGGTAAGGTCCACGTCGATGGCGTCAAAGACGTCGGTCGCCTGCCCCACCACGCCACCAAGGCCGCCCGTCGCGATGACGGGGCAGTCGATCTTCTCGGCGTCCTGCTCGCGGGCAAGCTGGACCTTGATGCGGGCAACAAGGCCCTCGGCCTGCGCCGCCGCGCCAAGCACCAGGCCAGATTGCAAGGCGTGCTCGGTGGTGTCGCCAATGGGCGCGGGCGGCACCTCGATGGGGATGCTCGAAAGCTTTGCGGCCTTCTCGAACAACGCCGATGCGGAGAGCATGAGGCCCGGGGCAATGCAGCCGCCGCGGTAGGAGCCGCTTGCGTCGACCACGTCGATGTTTGTGGCGGTGCCAAAGTCGACCACGATGGCGGGCGCGCCATAGGTTGCGTGCGCCTCGACTGCGTTGGCGATGCGGTCGGCACCCACCTGCTCGGGGTAGGGCATGTCGATGCGCATGGCGCTCGCCGCCGCGTTCACGACGAAGGGCTCGGAGCCCGTGGCGTCGATGAGCGCGCGGCGCCACATGGCGGTGAGCTGGGGCACCACGCTGGCAACGGCCACGCCCTCGGCATTCTCGAGCGCAATGTCCTCGAGGGCGAGGAAGGAACGCAGTTGGGCGTGCAGCTCGTCTGCCGTGTCGAGGCGGTCAGTCTTGAGCCGCCAGTGACGCTGCACGGCGCCGCTTTCGAACAGGCCAACCGTTGTCTGGCTGTTGCCAACGTCAATCGCAAGGAACATGGCGACTCCCAAGGTGATGAAGGCGTGGAGCCTGGCGCGCGTGAGCGGCGGCTTCGCGACTTTTTCGTGACACGGAACTGGTGCCATGCTACCATTCAAAGGCTTGTACGCTCTGGTCGGAAACCAGAGCATCCCGCGTGCACGCACGCGGGAGCATCCAGAGCCTGGTCGGAACCAGGCGCGAAGCAAGAAGGAGTCCTGCTCATGAAGAATGGTATCCACCCCGACTACGTCGAGTGCACCGTCCGCTGCAGCTGCGGCAACACCTGGGTCACCCGCTCGACCGTCCCCTCTCTGACGGTTGACCTGTGCGACAAGTGCCACCCGTTCTACACCGGCCAGCAGAAGCTCGTCGACACCGGTGGACGCGTCCAGCGCTTCGCCGACAAGTTCGGTGGCGCCGCTGCCGCCCAGCTCGAGAAGGCCGCTGCTGCCAAGGCCGCCCGCGAGGCCAAGGCCGCCGAGGCCGCCGCTGCCAAGAAGGCCGAGCGCGAGGCCAAGGCCGCCGAGAAGGCCAAGCGTGCCGCCGAGTACGAGAAGAAGGCCGCTGCCGAGGCTGCCAAGGCTGCCGCTGAGGCTCCTGCCGAGGAGGCCACCGAGGCTCCCGCCGAGACCGAGGCCGCTGCCGAGTAGCATTCGCTCTCATAGGCAAGAACGAGGGCCCGCGTTGCACCTGCAGCGCGGGCCCTTTTTCTGTTCGGGGCGGCCATCCCGCTGGCGGCCGCCCCATGTCGTCCGTGTTGGTTAGACAAGCTCGAGGTGCGGGTGGCCGCTCGCCTGGTCGTCGTCCCCGCCCGCGCCCTCGCCCTTCTCGCCCACCGCCATCGTGTCGAGCTGGGCGCGCATCTGGGCCACGCGCTGTGCCGCCTGCTCGGCCGTCTCGTGCTCCATCGTGTACTTGGCGTCGCGCGCCACGGCGGCAACGGCCTTGCGACGGCGGCAGAAGGCCATCATCTCGTCGAAGTCGTGGTGTTCCTTGGCGTCCTCGATCATGGACTGGGCGTCCTTGGGCGAGACGCCCAGCAGCTCGGGCACCTCGGTCTCGTCAACGAAGATGGCGTACTCGTCGACGATGGCGTCGAGCGCGGCGTCCTGGGCGGCAAGGCCCTCCGCCTCGTGCGTCATGGCGTGCTCGAACTCGTCGGGGGTCATGCCCATGGACGCGATGGCCTGCTCGGGGGAGAGGCCGGCGTCGTGCGCCTGCATGGAAATGCCCTGGTAGAGGGTGTCGAGCGAGCGCTGCACGGCCTCGGCCGGAATGCTCTGCTCAAGGCGCTCGGCGAGCTTCTCGGCGCACAGGCCGGTCTTGGTCGACTCGACGTACTGGTCGTTGATGGCCTCGAGCTCCTCGCGCACCGCCTGCCTGAGCTCGTCAAAGTTGGAGATGCCCGTGATGTTCTCGGCAATCCAGGCGTCGCTGGGGACGTCAGCGCTGTTCCAGCCGTGCTGGGCGATGAGCGAGCCCATGGCAATGCCCACCTCGTCGTCGGAGAGGTGCGGAATCGTGAGCGTGACCTCGACGGGGTCGTATGAGCTCAGCGTGTAGACGTAGTGGCCGTTGACGAAGAGCGGCTCGGGCTTGTTGGGCATGTGTCCTCCTGTGGGCGCGGTTTCGTGCGTCTCAATCGTAGTTGGTAGGTTACCCATTTGATGCGGTTGAGAGCTCGGTGGGCCGGCCTGACTCGCTGATGGCCCGCCGGCCGCCAGGCGCTGTGGCACGCTCTTGACTTGCCCTCGTGCCCCACGGCACGTCTGCCGCCCACCCGAACGCTCTCGCTCGTGTCGCTCTCGCGAAGGCGAGGGGTGCGGGTGGCCGCCCCAACCATCTCGGGGTATGATACGAGCAATTGTGCGAAAGGGGATTCATGTACCTGAGGTGTGACAAGCTCTAGCTACCTTGCCCAAGACGGCGCTGGCCTTGTGCCCGCCGCCCCTCAATCGTGTCGAATCGCCCTTTGGCCGGCGTGGCGCCCTGCCCCGGCCAGCTATCCCAAGGAGTTCCCATGCGTGACAAGCTCGAGAAGCTCATTGCCGTCTACGAGGAGCTTGAGAAGAAGCTCTCCGACCCGGCCGTCCTCGCCGACCAGAAGGAGTACGCGCGCCTTGCCAAGGAGCACGCCTCCCAGACCGACCTCGTGACCGCCGCCCGCCAGTACCTCGGTGCCCTCGACGACATCGAGGCGGCCAAGGAGATGCTGCACGAGGCCACCGACGCCGACGAGAAGGCCATGCTGCAGGAGGACATCGCCGCCAACGAGGAGAAGCTCCCCCAGCTCGAGGAAGACATCAAGTTCATGCTCATCCCTGGCGACCCCAACGACGAGAAGGACACCATCGTCGAGATCCGCGCCGGCGTGGGCGGCGACGAGGCCGGCATCTTCGCGGGCGACCTGTTCAAGATGTACGAGCGCTTCATTGCCCAGAAGGGCTGGAAGTCCGAGGTCCTGTCCTCGAGCCCGTCCGACGCCGGCGGCTTCAAGACCATCGAGTTCAAGGTCACGGGCGACAAGGTCTACTCGGTCATGAAGTACGAGAGCGGCGTCCACCGCGTCCAGCGCATTCCCAAGACCGAGAGCCAGGGCCGCATCCAGACCTCCACAGCCACCGTCGCCGTGCTGCCCGAGGCCGACGAGATCGACATCCAGATCGACCCCACCGAGCTGCGCATCGACACCTACTGCGCCTCTGGCCCTGGTGGCCAGTGCGTCAACACGACCTACTCGGCCGTGCGCATCACGCACCTGCCCACCAACACGGTCGTGCAGTCGCAGGACCAGCGCTCCCAGATCCAGAACCGCGAGGTCTGCATGCAGATGCTGCGCGCCCGCCTCTACGAGGCTGAGCTCGAGCGTCAGCAGGCCGAGCTGGGTGCCGAGCGCCAGAGCCAGATTGGACACGGCAACCGTTCCGAGAAGATTCGCACCTACAATCAGCCGCAGGACCGCGTGACCGACCACCGCATCGGCTTCAACAGCACCTACAACGCGGTGCTGCTTGGCGACGGCCTCTCCAACGTCATCGAGGCCCTCGCCGCGGCCGACCGTGCCGAGAAGCTCGCCCAGCAGGTGTAGCCCCTCGCGGCGCCCTCGCGCTCGCAAGCCAACCATGACGTGCGTCGAGCGCGCCTAATTATCGGCCCCAGGCATGATAGTTAGGCGCGTTTCGCACACGTAGTACCTTCGCGCACCTCGCGCCCCGCATCGTCAATGCCAACCCGGGAGTTCCCATGGCACAGGACAACGTCTGGACCATCAACCGCTGCCTCACCTGGACGCGTGACTACCTCGCGCGCAAGGGCGATGAGCATGCGCGCCTCTCGGCCGAGTGGCTGCTCTCCGCCGCCACGGGCAAGGACCGAACGGGCCTCTACATGGCCTTTGACGAGCCTCTCTCTCCCGAGGAGCTCTCGTTCATGCACGGCTTCATCGAGCGCCGTGCGGCGGGCGAGCCGCTTCAGTACATCACGGGCAAGACGAGCTTCCGCTTTGTTGAGGTTGCCTGCGCCCCCGGCGTGCTCATCCCGCGCCCCGAAACCGAGCTTCTGGTCGATGCGGCCCTCGAGGGCATCGACGCCGCCCGCGCGCTTAACCCCGTGCGCGTGCTCGAGATTGGCTGCGGCACCGGCTGCGTGAGCTGCGCCATCGCCAGCGAGCGCCCCGGCACCCAGGTGGTCGCCACCGACATCTCGCCCATGTCAGCGGCCCTCGCGCGCAAGAACCGCGACGCCCTGGGCCTTGCCGATGCCATCGACATCGTCGAGTGCGACCTTGCCGCCGGCGTGTCGCCCGAGCTCATGGGCACCTTTGCCGTGCTCGTCTCGAACCCGCCCTATATACCCGACGACGTGATGCGCATCCTTCCCGACGAGGTTGCCAAGTTCGAGCCGTCGCTCGCGCTTGCGGGTGGCGCCGACGGCCTCGACATCTATCGCCGCCTGCTCGAGCTTGCGCCCATGGCGCTCGTGCCCGGCGGCCTCATGGCCGTCGAGCTGCACGAGGACTGCCTTGATGCCGCCGCTGCCCTCGCGTGCGAGCAGGGCGTGTGGGCAAGCGTCGAGATCCGCCGCGACCTCACGGGTCGCACGCGCTTCATCGTCGCGCGCCTCGCGGGCGAGCTGCCCGTCGTGGCACCCAAGCACCAGGCCGCCGGTCGCATCGTCGAGTGCAGCCAGGACGGCCCCGCGCCCGAGGTCGTGGCAGATGCCGCCAACGTGCTGCGCGAGGGCGGCGTCGTCGTGATGCCCACCGACTCCGTCTATGGCATTGGTGCCGCGGCCACGCCCAACAACCCCGGCCATCGCCGCATCTTCGACATCAAGCGTCGCGATCTCTCCCAGACGCTACCGCTGCTTGTGAGCGATGCCTCCGAGCTCGACCGCCTGGCGGTCGACGTCCCCACCTGGGCCCACGCCCTCGCAGACCGCCTGTGGCCTGGTGCCCTTACCCTTGTGCTCCGTGCGAGCGATGACGTGCCGGCAGACTACCAGCGCAATGGCACCGTTGCCCTGCGCGTTCCCAACTCGAACCTCGTGCGCGCCCTTGCTCGCGAGGTGGGGCCGCTTGCGGTGACGAGTGCCAACACCCATGGCATGCCCGCACCCGCCACCTCGGACGACATCGAGCGCCGCATCGCCGAGGCCTCCGACCTCACGCTTGCCGCCGGCCCCACGCCCGACGGCGCCTCCTCGACCATCGTCGACGCCACCGGCGCCGAGCCGCGCATCATTCGCGAAGGGCCCATCCCCGCCGAACTCGTCGCTCGCATCGTCGCCTCCGCATAGGGGTCTGCGGCGAGCCTGCGCCGCCCGGGCCGTCCACCGACAGCATCGTCGTCACGCGTCCGCACCTTCCTACACTGGTTGCAATCAACTGATGGGAGGCTTGCGATGGCAACGATCATGGACAGCGTCATAGATTCGGCCTACGACGACGCGATGGGCGTGCAGGCGGCGCCCGAGGGTTGCATCATGGCGCTCGACGCGGGTACCACGAGCGTGCGCGCCATTCTCTTTGACGAGTATGGCCGCAAGGTCGCCGTGGCACAGCGTTCGCTCACGATGCATTACCCGCACCCCGGCTGGGTCGAGCAGGACCCGGTCGAGATTCTCTCGGCCCAAGTTGCCTGCATGATCGAGGCGCAGTTCAAGAGCGGTATCCACTCAGACCGCATCCATGCCATTGGCATCACCAACCAGCGCGAGACGGTCGTCGTGTGGGACCGCCAGACCGGCCAGCCCATCTACGACGCCATCGTCTGGCAGTGCCGCCGCACGCAGGGCCGCATCGAGAAGATCGTGGAGGAGGGCTACGGCGACCTCATCCGCGAGCGCACTGGCCTCGTTCCCGATCCGTACTTCTCGGCATCGAAGATCGCCTGGATTCTCGACAACGTCGAGGGCGCGCGGGAGCTCGCCGAAGCGGGCGGCCTCATGTGCGGCACCGTCGATACCTGGCTCATCTACAACCTCACGCGCGGCCGCGTCCACGCCACCGACTACACCAACGCGAGCCGCACGATGCTCTTCGACATCCACCGCCTCGACTGGGACGACGACCTCTGCAAGATCTTTGGCGTGCCCCGCTCGATGCTGCCTGAGCCGCGCCCCTCGTCGGGCAGCTTTGGCGAGGTCAGTGCCGACATCATGCGCCATCACCCGCGCATCCTGGGCGTTGCCGGAGACCAGCAGGCCTCGCTGTTTGGTCACTGCTGCTTTGACCCCGGCGGCGTCAAGAACACCTACGGCACTGGCTGCTTCATGCTCATGAATCTCGGAAGCAGGGCTGTGACCTCGCAAAACGGCCTGGTCACCACGATCGGCATCGCCGAGGGCGGGCGGGTCGACTACGCGCTCGAGGGTTCGGTCTTTCAGGCCGGCTCAGTCATCCAGTGGCTGCGCGACGGCCTGGGCCTCATCGAGCATGCCGGTGACACGGCCGCCATCGCCTCGTCGGTGCCAGACGCGGGCGGTTGCTACGTGGTGCCGGCCTTCACGGGTCTCGGCGCGCCCTGGTGGCGCCCCGCCGCCCGCGGCCTCATCGCGGGCATCACCCGTGGCACCGACCGGGCCCGTCTCGTGCGCGCTGCCTGCGAGTCCATGGCCTACCAGACCTACGACATCCTCAAGGCCATGGAGGCGGACTCGGGGCACGCCCTCTCCGCGCTCGCCGTCGACGGGGGAGCGGCCAACAACGACTTCATCATGCAGTTCCAGGCAGACCTTCTCGGCATCGACGTCGTGCGGGCTGGCTGTGCGGAGACCACCGCGCTAGGCGCGGCATTCCTCGCGGGCCTTGCCTGCGGCTTCTGGGCAGACCGGGAGGAGCTCGCGAGCCTCGCAGAGGGGCAGCGTGCCTATGCGCCCGCCATGCCCGCCGAGCGCGCCGCCGAGCTCCTCGAGGGCTGGCACGAGGCCGTTCGCCGCACGATAAGCTAGGGACATTGTGCGAGCTGCCGCGCATCCGCCGCGCGTGGTACGCTTCTGACGTCACATTCATGCGTAACAAAGGAGCTTTCATGCGCATCGTCGTTGCTTCCGACCACGCCGGCTTCTGCCAGAAGGACGTCATCTGCGACTTCGTCCGTGGCCTTGGCCACGAGGTCGAGGACCTGGGCCCCGAGACTGCCGACCGCGTCGACTACCCCGACTTCGCCGACAAGGTCGCCCGTCGCGTCTCCGAGGGCACGGCCGATCGCGGCATCCTGATCTGCGGCACGGGCATCGGCATGGCCATGACCGCCGACAAGGTCCCGGGCGTGCGCGCCACCGTTGTCCAGACCAACAAGTTCGCCGAGCTGTGCCGCGAGCACAATGACTGCAACGTCATCTGCCTCTCGGGCCGCTTCACCGCCCCGATGGACAACTGCGAGTTCGTGAAGACCTTCCTTACCACCGAGTTCGGCGGCGGACGCCACACGGGCCGCGTCGCCAAGATCATGGCCGAGGACGAGCGCAAGTAGCGCCAGCTGCCAGGAACGGCCGCGCCCCGAGCGCGACATGCGCGTGGCCGTCGCTCAAGCGGCGGCCACCCTCATAAAGGAGCACAACGTGGAGAACACAGACAGACTCAACCTCACGCCGGAGCAGGCGGCCCGTCTCACGGTCGTCGACCACCCGCTCGTGCAGCACAAGCTCTCGATTCTGCGAGACGAGCAGACCGGCACCAAGCAGTTCCGCGACATCGTGCGCGAGCTTGCCATGTTCGAGGGCTACGAGGCCACGCGCGACTTCGCGCTCGAGCCCGTCGAGGTCACCACGCCGCTCGAGACCTGCATCTGCCAGCACCTCGCTGGCAAGAAGGTCGCCATCGTGCCCATCCTGCGCGCCGGCCTCGGCATGGTCGGCGGCATTCTCGACCTCATCCCAGCCGCCCGTGTGGGCCACGTCGGCATGGAGCGCGACCCCGAGACGCACGTCCCGCGCGAGTACTACTGCAAGCTCCCCAGCGACGTCGAGAGCCGCACCTGCCTGATCGTCGACCCGATGCTCGCCACCGGCGGCTCGGCCACCGCGGCCATCGAGTACCTCCGCCGCGCGGGCGTGAGCAACATCCGCCTGCTCGTGCTCGTCGCTGCCCCCGAGGGCGTGCGCGCCGTGCTCGACTTCGATCCCGACGTGCGGCTCTACACCTGCGCCGTCGACCGCGAGCTCAACGACCACGCCTACATCCTGCCCGGTCTGGGTGACGCCGGCGACCGCATCTTCGGAACGCTCTAGTCGTGGCCGCACAGATTCTCGCGGGCATCGTCCTAGGCCTGGCCGGGGCGGCGCCCTTCGCCGTTGTGCTCACGCGCTCGGCTGCGCGGGGCAGCAAGGGTCCCGGCGTCAAAAGCGGGCTTGCGTGCGTCATCGTCTCCTCCGCCATCATCTTGGTGGGGGCGGCCCTCGCGAGGCGCGCCAACCCGGCGGCCTTCGTGCCCGTAGCGGTTTCGGCGGCGCTCGCACTTCTCGCCGGCGTCACGGTAGCCGCTCTCGTCACCTGGCGCAGGCTCCCCTAAGAGGCGAACGGCCCCGTTCATCCAGAAATCCATGAGCGCGAGAAAAAATTCGGCGAGCGTAACAAGCGCGGTAGCTCGAACTTTACAGCTTATGGAAATAACAAGCTCAGACCCCGCAAAAAATAGTGTTACCACCCGAATGCGGAAGTGCTAGTATGCCCATTCGGATTTAGAAGGAGGAGCGTGCGACGCGAGTCCGTCGTACGGTCTTCGCTGGGAAATACTATCCCGCACAAGGGGTAAAATCCCAGACACCGTACGGGCGCAGACAGCCCGCGGGAAAGCGAGCGGCTAGGTGCCGCTGCGGGGCAAGCGAAAGGACGATGCATGTCTCCACTAGACAAGCTTCCCGAGGAGATCGACTCTCTTCTCGATAGCTTCATGTCCCACGCCATCGTGGGCGATACCACGGTGGGTCTCACCACCTACATCTTTTGGCTTGCCATCGCGCTTGCCCTGATGCTCGTGGTCCTGTTCGTGTTCAAGAAGAAGCAGGCCGAGAGCCTCGTGCCCAAGGGCTTATTCGTCAACGGCGTCGAGTATGTCGTTGAGTTCGTGCGCGACGACATGGTCAAGTCGATCGTTGGCGAGCAGACCTGGAAGAAGCACTTCCCCTTCCTGGCCGCCCTGTTCTTCTTCATCTGCGCCAACTCGATCATCGGCGTCATCCCCGGCTGCCACCCCGGCACCGGCACGATTGGCGTCACGGCGGCGCTGGCCCTGTGCTCGTTCGTCTACTTCATCGTGGTGGGCTGCAAGCGCCTGGGCGTCATCGGCTACATCAAGAGCCTCGCGCCCGAGGGCGTGGCCTTCCCGATCAACATCCTCGTGTGGGTCATCGAGCTCTTCTCGACGTTCCTGCGTCTGATCACCCTGGCCGTCCGACTCTTCTGCAACATGTTCGCCGGCCACGTGGTCATGGGCGCCTTCGCCATCCTGGCCTCGCTCTTCTTTGAGCCTCTGCTGCAGGGCTTCTCTCTGATGGCCCTGGGCCAGGCGGGCGCCTCGGTGTTCTGGGTTGCCATCCTGATCATCATCTACCTGGTCGAGATCATGGTCGGCATCATCCAGGCCTACGTCTTCACGCTGCTGTCCGCCGTCTACATCCAGCTCGCCGAGCAGGGCGACTAGCAGCCTCGCGGCATCGCCGCACATCATTGGCAACTCGCGGGCCCGTCCCGCAGTGCATAGACAACGCTCACGAATCGCCCAGGATAAGCATTGGGCGACTAACAAAGGAGGAATCGTGGGAGCTATCGGTTATGGTCTTGGTGTTATCGGTGCTGGCATTGGCATTGGTCTTGCCGCCTACGGCGCCACGTCGGCCATCGCGCGCCAGCCTGAGATGCAGAGCCGCCTGTTCACGGTCTTCATCCTGGGCTCCGCCTTCGTCGAGGCCCTCGCACTCATCGGCTTCGTCGTTACGCTGATCTCCTAAGGTTTGCGAACGTCGAAAACGATCAGTGGAGGCACGAATGAACAGCAACACTAAGAGGCTTGGGCTCGCCGCAGGCATCGCTGCCCTTGGCACCCTTGTCCCGACGCCGGCACTCGCCGAGGCGCCAAGCGGTGCGGACCTTCTGCTTCCGAAGATGGCGGAGTTCATCCCCGCCCTCATCGCCTTCCTCGTCATCTGGGTCGTTCTCGCCAAGCTCGCTTGGCCCTCGATTCTGGGCATGATGGAGAAGCGTCAGCAGAAGATCCAGGAGGACCTCGACGCGGCCGCCAACGAGAAGCTCGCCGCCGAGAAGGAGCACCGCGAGTACCAGCAGCAGGTCGCCGAGGCGCGCCGCGAGGCCGACGAGATTATCGTCAAGGCCAAGCGTGAGGCCGAGGCCGAGCGCTCGCGCATCCTTGCCAAGGCCCAGGAGGACGCCGCCGCCACCGTCGCCAAGGCGCACGATGCCGTGGCCTCCGAGCGCCGCAAGGCCATGATCGAGCTCTCGAACTCCGTCGTCGACCTGTCCGTCGAGATCGCCAGCAAGATCATTGGCAACGACCTCAGCGAGCAGGACCAGCGCAAGCTGGCCGAGAAGTACCTCGCGGAAGTGGGCACCGGTCATGACAACGAAGCGTAGCGATCAGGAGAAGTCCGAGAAGTACGCTCGCGCCCTCATCGATGCCGCGCGTCAGGAGGGCAGGGCCAACAAGGACCTGGTCCAGTGGAACCACGCCCTCAAGTTCTCGCCCGAGGTTCTCGAGACCCTCGCCGCCATGCGCAGCGAGGATGACCTCAGCCTCGTTGGCGACGTCGCCCGCACGTACAAGGACATTCTCGACAGCGAGGACAAGACCGTCTCCGTTACGGTGACGACTGCCGTCCCGCTGGATGACGACCTTCGCCAGAAGGTCATTGCCAAGGCCGAGAAGGACATGAACGCCCCGGTTTACCTGGTTGAGCGCGTTGACCCGTCGATTATCGGCGGCGTCGTACTCGAGGCTCGTGGCAACCGCTACGATGCCTCCGTGCGCGCCCAGCTTGCGAACATCCGCAAGACGTTGTCCTCGACCTTCATGGGAAGTGAGGATTAATGGCAGACAAGATCAGCTCCGACGTGATTATGCGCACGCTGCGCGAGCAGCTGTCGCAGATCAACGCCACGGTTGATGAGCAGGAAGCGTCTGTCGTCACCGAGGTGGGAGACGGCATCGCGCACATCTCCGGCCTCAAGAGCGCCATGGCTGGCGAGCTGCTGCAGTTCACCAGCTCCGTGTCGGGCAAGAGCGTCTTTGGCCTGGCCCAGAACCTCGACGAGTCCGAGGTCGGCGCCGTTCTGTTCGGTGACGTCGATGCCATCAAGGAGGGCGACGAGGTCCGCACCACGGGCCGCGTCATGGACATCCCCGTGGGCCGCGCCATGCTCGGCCGCGTGGTGAACCCCCTTGGCCAGCCCATCGACGGCCGTGGCCCCATCGACACGACCGATCGCCGCCCTATCGAGTTCAAGGCCCCCGGCATTATGGAGCGCCAGCCGGTCTGCGAGCCTGTCCAGACGGGCCTGCTCGCCGTCGACGCGATGGTGCCCATCGGACGCGGCCAGCGTGAGCTCATCATCGGCGACCGCAAGACCGGCAAGACGGCCATCGCCATCGACGCCATCGTCAACCAGGCCAAGACCGACATGGTCTGCGTCTACGTTGCCATTGGCCAGAAGGCTTCCACCGTCGCCGCCATCAAGGGCACGCTGAAGGCCCACGGCGTCCTCGACAAGACGGTCATCGTCGCCGCCACCGCCGCCGACTCCGCGCCCATGCAGTACATCGCCCCTATGGCCGGCGCTGCCATCGGTGAGTACTTCATGTACAACGACGCCAACGGCAACCCCGCCGATGCCACGCACCCCGGCGGCCACGCTCTCGTCATTTATGACGACCTGTCCAAGCAGGCAGTGGCCTACCGTCAGATGTCGCTTACGCTGCACCGTCCGCCCGGACGCGAGGCCTACCCCGGCGACATCTTCTACCTGCACTCTCGTCTGCTCGAGCGTGCCTGCAAGCTCTCCGACGCCAACGGCGGCGGCTCGCTCACGGCGCTCCCGATCATCGAGACGCAGGAGGGCGACGTCTCGGCCTACATTCCCACCAACGTGATTTCCATCACGGACGGTCAGATCTACCTGCAGTCCAACCTGTTCTTCCAGGGCCAGCGCCCTGCTGTCGACGTGGGCATCTCCGTGTCCCGAGTCGGTGGCGACGCTCAGCTCAAGGCCATGAAGCAGGTTGCCGGTACGCTGCGACTCGACCTCGCCAGCTATGCCGAGAAGCAGGCCTTCGCGCAGTTCGGTTCCGACCTTGACGCCTCGACACAGTACCAGCTGTCCCACGGCGCCCGCATGACGGAGCTCCTCAAGCAGCCGCGCTACGCCGCTCTCGACGTCGCCGACCAGATCATCGTGCTGTTCGCCGGCAAGGAGGGCTACCTCGACGACCTCGACGTCGACCAGGTCTGCACCTTCCGCAACGAGCTGGCCACCTACATGCAGGAGCGTCACGAGGCGCTTCGTCGCGAGGTCCGTGGCGGCAAGATCTCTGACAACACCGCTGAGCGCCTGAAGGGTCACATCGCCAGCTTCAAGAAGCAGTTCCTCCTCCAGCACCCGAGGAAGGCAGATCTTGAGGCCGAGGCCGCGCTGACCGCTTCGGACGACCAGGGGAAGGCGTAAGGCATCGGCCCATGTCGAATCTCCGCGAAATTCAGAGGCGCATCTCGTCGGTCAAGGCGACCATGCAGATCACGCGCACCATGGAGATGGTCTCCACGGCGAAGATCCGTCGCGCGCTTGAGCGTGCGGAGGAGGCTGAGCCGTACAAGGACGCCGTCAGCCGCATGATGGGTGCCGTCGTGGGCGTAAGCCTCGACGAGCGTCAGCCGCTGCTCGCCAAGCATGCCGAGGAGAAGAGGGTTCTCTTCATCGTCATCGCTTCGGACCGCGGCCTTGCCGGTGGCTTCAACGTGCAGCCCCAGCGCGACGTGCAGCGCAAGATCGACGCGCTCAAGGCGAAGGGTGTGAGCTACGAGGTCATCACCAGTGGCCGCAAGCCCACGGACTTCTTCAAGTACCGCGGCGTCGAGCCGACCATCTCGTTCACCGGGACCTCATCTGAGCCCACGATGGACCAGGCCGACCAGATCGCCACGTACGTGATGGACTCCTACGCCAAGGGCTCCATCGATCGCGTCGAGCTCATCTACTGGCACGCCAAGAACCGCGTCGAGCAGACGCTCGTCAACGAGCAGCTGCTGCCGATCAACCCGGACGCCTTCAAGATGCCCAACGAGCCGCGCAACCCCGAGGCCATGAGCACGCTCGAGCACGACCTCAACAGTCCGTTCGAGTTCGAGCCCTCCGCCTCCGAGGTGCTTGGCTACCTGATCCCGGCCTATGTCCGCACCGTCATCTTCCACGCGATGCTTGACTCTGCGGCGGCCGAGCATGGCGCACGCCGTCGCGCCATGCACTCGGCGACTGAGAACGCCGAGGAAGTCATCACCAACCTGAGCCGCACGTACAACCGCGTGAGGCAGGGCTCCATTACCACGGAGCTCAACGAGATCATCGGCGGCGCGTCCGCATTGGAGGACAACTGATGGCACAAACCACTGAGAAGCGCACGGTGCTTGAGGAGGCCGCCCTCGACTACATGAGGCGCGGCGCTGGCGATGGCACCATCATCCGCATCGTGGGTTCCATCGTCGACGTCAAGTTCGACGACAAGGTCCCCGCGATCTACAATGCTCTCGTCGTCAAGGGCGAGACGCCCATTGGCGCAATCAACGTGACCCTCGAGGTCGAGAGTGAGCTGCCGGGCAACGTCGTCCGCTGCGTCGCCATGGAGTCCACGGACGGCCTGCAGCGTGGCCTGCGCGTCCACGACACCGGCGCGCCCATGATGATGCCCGTTGGCGAGGCCACCCTCGGCCGCGTGTGGAACGTCGCCGGCAAGCCGGTCGACGGCGCCCCCATCCCCGAGAGCGTCCAGTACTACCCGATTCACCGTCCGGCCCCACAGTTCCAAGACATCACGACCCAGACCGAGATCTTCGAGACCGGCATCAAGGCCATCGACCTTCTCGAGCCCTACGTCCGCGGCGGCAAGACCGGCCTGTTCGGCGGCGCCGGCGTTGGCAAGACGGTCCTGATCCAGGAGCTCATCAACAACCTCGCCCAGGAGCACGGCGGCACCTCGGTGT
>OKRW01000450.1_pt1 | contig 41358 bp, 33 predicted proteins | sample 1601151 | NCBI WGS metagenome assembly OKRW01 (sample SAMEA3541471, study PRJEB24748) | human gut metagenome | biome: human gut; feature: human-associated habitat; material: faeces | place: China | collected 2012 | reverse complement strand
ACAAAGACAGGTTTAAGTTTTTCTTTTTACAGCAGCAGACCCCGCCGTTTCCAGCCCCATTCCTCTCGAACTTCCTGAATTGTCAGAACAGAATAAAAAAAATACAAAAATCTAAGAATTTTTTTCATGGAGTATTCCGGTCATATTTGTCACTTTTTTGCCTCCTGAAACCGGTTTTACAAAAAAGGTAAAGTCGGGTCTACAATGATGTGAATTTTACCTGTTGCGCTACACCCAGGTTCACCTGTTATACTACGTACTGTAAATAAATAAATTATAACACCGTTTGAGGCTATCGTGATTTCGTGTACGTTGACTTAGCACCTTTTAATCGAATGAGTATAAATAGCTTTAAACAATAAAACTGCACCATAAGGCTCGGTGCAGTTTTATTTTTCTCTTATTGTTTTTCAGATCACACTATTTTCTTACCGTAAAATTGTCGATCAGGCGGGTCTTGCCGATATTTACAGCCAGAGCGATCAAATCACCGTCTCCGATCCGATCCGCCGGAAGCAGGCTCATGCCATCTACCGCATCCACATAGTCTATTTCAGCAAGCGGTTCCGTACCTATGATATCTTTGATCAGTTCCGTCACCGGCTGACTTTCTGTTTTCCCGTCTTCTGTATCAAGATGCTCTTTCAGGTACTCCTGTGCTTTACAGATGGCCTGATACAGGATCCCGGCCGCTTTCCGCTCCTCCGCATCAAGGTAAACATTGCGGCTGGATTTTGCAAGACCGTCTTCTTCCCGCTTTGTCGAGCATCCTACGATCTCGATCCCAAACAGCAGATCTCTGGTCATCTGCCGGATAACCGCCAGCTGCTGCGCATCCTTTTCCCCGAAAAAAGCTTTATCCGGCATAGCGATGTGAAACAGCTTGCTGACTACCGTGCAGACGCCACAGAAATGCTCCGGACGACTTTTCCCGCAAAGCTGCTTCGTCATATCCGATCGAAGCTCCACGAAGGTTGCAGCCCCTTCCGGATACATTTCCTCTACGCTCGGATGAAAGACCAGATTGCATCCATGTGCCTCTAAAATCTTACAGTCACGTTCAAAATCTCTCGGATAGGCATCCAGATCCTCTCCTGCTGCAAACTGAGTCGGATTGACGAATACCGACGTCACGACGCGATCACACTGCTCCTTTGCAGCATCTACAAGAGAAGCGTGGCCTTCGTGGAGCGCACCCATGGTGGGTACCAGACCCACCGTCAGCCCCTCTCTTTTCCAGTCAGCCACCTGTTTTCTCACTTCTTTTATGGTCGTTGCGATCTTCATCTTCTATTTCTCCTTCAGCTTTTCGATGATTTCTTCTTCGATCTTGAATCCATGGGCCTCCGTCGGATACGTTCCCGCCTTGACTTCCTGATCGTAATCCTTAAACGCCTGCACCATCATCTCTCCCGCATTGGCAAAATGCTTTACGAATTTCGGAACATAATCCTGGAACATACCCAGCATATCCTGATATACCAGCACCTGACCGTCACAGCCTTCCCCGGCACCGATGCCGATGGTCGGGATCGCCAGCTTCTCACTGATGAGCGCAGCCAGCTTTGCAGGAACACATTCAAGGACGACCATGAACGCTCCGGCTTCCTGCACATCGTATGCATCCTGCAAAATCCGGGCCGCCTGTGCCTCGCTCTTTCCCTGGACTTTAAAACCGCCAAAAGCGTTGACCGACTGCGGCGTCATGCCAATGTGAGCAACTACCGGGATGCCTGCATCCGTAATAGCCTTGATCTGATCCTTTACAGCCGCTCCGCCTTCCAGCTTGACTGCATTGCAGCCGGTTTCCTTGATGAGGCGACCTGCGTTGACCACAGCATCGTATACGGACGTCTGATAGGACATGAACGGCATATCCACAACGACGAAAATATCATTGCAGCCTCTGACAACTGCCGCGCCGTGATGGATCATATCTTCCATGGTAACGGAGAGTGTATCAGGATATCCCAGCATAGTATTCCCCAGGGAATCGCCCACCAGGATCATGTTGATCCCGGAACTCTCCATCAGCCGCGCTGTAGAATAATCGTAACAGGTAAGCATGGAGATCTTCTCGCGGGATTCCTTCATTTTCATTAAGCTTAATACGGTATTTTTCATTTTGATCCATCCTTTCTCAGCAGCTGCCGGATCTCTGTATAGTCCCTCTCCGGATGCCTGTGCTGCGCCAGCTCTGTGATACGTCGGGAAAGCAGCCGGTAAAGCTGCCGATCTTCCGCCGTCTCAAGGCACTGTAAATGTTTCTGTATCGTTTCTTCATCGTTTCGTTCCACTGGTCCTGTGAGGCTCTTTTCGGGGCCGTCAGATGCGATATGAGCCATGTTTCCCTTCAAAATAGGGCGTAATGCCGTCAGAGCGTTTTCTTCGCTGAAACCGCACGTCTGAAGCAGTTCCATGCTGAAATCCACCAGCCCGCACACCAGATTGCTGGCGACAGCCGCCGCACAGTGATACCTGGTCTTGTCCTCCGGACGGATCATGCCGACCGGGTTTCCCAGGCTCTCAAGCCACGCCTTGATCTCCTCCAGATGAGGATCATCCTCCGCGTCTGCACTTCCTTCCAGTGTAAAAAAAACATCCGTCAGTTCACGGTAAGCTTCATATTTATCGCTTACGGCGAACAGCGGATGGATCGAATATCCATAAGCACCGGTCTCCTCGATTCCTGCAAAGGCTTCGCGGGAGCTCATGGCGCCACTGCAATGACATATTAGTTTTCCTGTTACATTATATCCGGAAAGTTCCTTCCAGACCGCTTTTATGTTTCCATCGGGAACAGTGAGGAAAATCATATCACATTCACTTAGTATTCCTGGCATCGTATCGTATGCGTTCGAATTGGTGAATCGTGCCGCGTCTCTCGCTAACTCGCTGCTCCGGCTGTAGTAGCCCTTGACGGTCGTCTGCGCGGCGTTTATGCTGCTGTCTGCGGCTGCGCTTGCTGCACTGTCCGCGTCGGCATTTGCTGCAGCTGCGTGCGATCCCCGCTCGTTCTGCAAAGCATCCTGTTGCCGGACAGCAAAGTATTTTCCCAGGCTCATGCCTGCTTTTCCTGCTCCTATAAAACCTATATTCAGTTTGCATCCCTCCTCTGTAAAGTCTTCCCGATCCCGCGGTCGATTATGTGCCGCGTACTGTGCAGGTGCTGTGTCGCATGGCTGCATCATGCGTCGGGAGCGTGCCATTCCTGGCTTTTTCAATGACTTTCAATGACTTTTCAGTGAAGTGATATCCTTTCTCGTCTCGTTCCTCTTCGGATAAAAGCGCCGGCCTTGTTTTCGGCCGAATAAGGAAAATGAATATGTTTTTATATTCTCCGGTATAGTTTCTGCCGCCGGGATCTGTCTGTCCCATTGGCTTACTGAATACCATCCATCCAGATTTTATGATAGCACAGGGAGACGGATTTGAAAAGGGAAAATTGCAAAAATAAAGGTGACACCTTTCATTCTAAGATGTCACCTTTTTTATGTATTTTCTTTTAGCTTCTGTTCTGCTGTTCTACCAGCTTGTCTGCACCGTATTTTTTACGCAGTGCCGGTTTTTCGATCTTACCGGTCGCATTGCGCGGCACTTCTGCGAAGATGATCTTCTTCGGACGCTTGTAGCGCGGCAGCTCTTTGCAGTAATCCTCGATCTCTTCTTCGGTGCATTCCATACCGTCTTTGACTTCGATGATGGCACCGGTGATCTCGCCCAGACGCTTGTCCGGAAGACCAATGACTGCAACGTCTTTCACCTTGTCATAAGCGCTGAGGAAGTTTTCGATCTGTACCGGATAGATATTTTCTCCACCGCTGACGATAACGTCCTTCTTTCTGTCTACCAGGAAAATGAATCCGTCCTCATCCTGCATGGCCATATCGCCGGTATACAGCCATCCGTCCTTCAGAGCCTTGGCTGTAGCTTCCGGGTCGTTGTAGTAGCAAGTCATGACGCCAGGTCCCTTGACGCAGAGTTCCCCTACGTCTCCCTGCGGCACTTCCACGCCGTTTTCGTCCACGATCTTGCACTTCCAGCGGTAGCCCGGCACGCCAATAGCACCGACTTTGTGGATGTTTTCCATACCCAGGTGAACACATCCCGGTCCGGTGGATTCCGACAGGCCGTAGTTGGTGTCGTATTTATGATTCGGGAAATATTCTTTCCAGTGGGTGATCAATGATGGCGGTACCGGCTGTGCGCCGATATGCATAAGTCTCCACTGGTCCAGATCGTAGTCTTCCAGCTTGATGTCACCGCGATCCAGGCTGTCGAGGATATCCTGAGCCCATGGAACCAGCAGCCACACAATCGTGCAGTGTTCCTTGGAAACGGCATCCAGGATGATCTCCGGTGTCGTTCCTTTAAGGAGCACAGCCCTGCTGCCTGCACACAGGCTTCCCATCCAGTGGAATTTCGCACCGGTGTGATAAAGAGGCGGGATGCACAGGAACACATCGTCTCGACTCGTTTCGTGATGCTTCTGTTCCATCTGTGCAGCCTGCATCAGACTTTCGTGATTATGTAAAATCGCCTTGGGGAATCCAGTTGTTCCCGAAGAAAAATAGATCGCTGCATCGTCATCATCATCAAGACGCACCAGCGGCGGCTGGCTTGAGCAGTCTGCCACCAGTTCGCGGTAGCTTTCCGCGAAGGTAGGGCATCCGTCCCCAACGTAAATCAGCAGTCTGCCCTTGCTCAGGTCTTCTTCGATAGATTCTATACGTCCGATAAATTCCGGACCGAACATGAGGATATGCACTTCTGCCAGATCAGCGCAGTATTTGATTTCATCCGCCGAAAACCGGAAATTGAACGGTACGGCGATGGCACCTGTCTTCAGGATCCCGAAATAGATCGGCAGCCATTCCAGGCAGTTGAACATGAGGATCGCTACTCGGTCACCCTTCTTGATCCCTCTGGAAAGAAGCATATTAGCAACTCTATTAGCCTTTTCATCAAAGATGCTCCATGTGATTTCTCTTCGATAAGGGGTCGAGGATGTCTGCTGTACCAGATCGTACTCCTTCCAGGTGGTCTTTCTGTGATCTTTCATCATTGGGTTCAGCTCTACGAGAGCGACTTCATCGCTGTAAAGCTTATGGTTTCTTTCAAGTAAATCGGTTACCGGCATGGTCTCCCCGTCCTTTCGTGTTTTTGTTTGATTCTCCATCCTCCGGAAACGTGTTGCTTCCATAAATGAGTAGAGCCTGTGCTAAAAGCACAAGCTCCGTTTATCGTACCATATATTTGCTGTAAGGTCAATGCGCTCACGGATAGTTGGGCAGGTCGGGTGGATCCGAATCCTGGCAGGTTTGATAAATCCGGATCCTGGCAGGTCAGGCGGATCCTCACGCACAACAAATCATGAATTCCCATATCCCAAAAAAATCAACTCCGATTTGGATTTTTTGCTGTTTGCGAGCAACATGCTTCTCTTTGGATTCCCGTTTTGCAAAAACAAACATCAAGATGGGAAGTTTTTTGCAATATATTTACATGATAAAAAATGGCAGTTCCCAGGTAATAAATTTTTACGTCATTTTAGGAACTATAACATGTACTGTATACGGATTTTTAACTACTTTCCGCTTGGCAGTTCCCATATAGCTTCGAAAAAATCAAATATGGGAATTCATGATCCTAAACTCCCCCAGATCAGGTCTTCAAATCCGCGGGTCTTCAAACCCGCAGATCTGCATCTCCTTATTCAGCAGCCTCTTCCGTAAAAGCACTTTTGATATCAAATGTATGATCCATCGGCCCGCTGCCCTGTCCCAGATCAAGCCGGGCGGACAGAGCTCCTGTGATATACGCCTTGGCGCGCTCAATGGAGTTCTCCATGGAAAAGCCTTTAGCGAGATTCGATGCAATAGCGCTGGAAAGGGTGCATCCCGTGCCGTGGGTATTGGGATTGTCGATCCGCTTGCCCCGAAACCAGATGCGCTGCGAATCTGTGCACAGCAGATCGCTGGCATCGCTCACCTTGTGTCCGCCCTTGCAGAGAACGGCGCAGCCGTATTTCCGGCTGATGATCCCTGCCGCCGCCTCCATCTCCGCTTCACTTCCGATCTTCATATCAGCAAGCACTTCTGCCTCCGGGATGTTTGGAGTCAGAAGATCCGCCAGAGGCATGAGCTCAGTTTTCAACGTTTCGATGGCATCATCGCTGATGAGCTTCGCCCCGCTGGTCGCTACCATCACCGGATCCACCACCACGTTTTTCGCAGCGTATTCCTTTAACTTCTCAGCGATCTTGCTGATGAGCTGCGCAGATGCCACCATGCCGATCTTCACGGCGTCGGGTCGGATATCTGTAAAAACAGAATCGATCTGTTCTCCCAGAAACTTCGGCGTCACTTCCAAGATATCCGATACACCAGTCGTATTCTGTGCGGTCAGGGCAGTGATCGCACTCATAGCATACACGCCATTGGCAGCCATGGTCTTGATATCCGCCTGGATACCGGCGCCTCCGCTGGAATCACTGCCAGCGATCGTTAATGCTGTTTTCATAACCTCTCCATTTCTGTCTATAAATCATACTGCGAGTTCTTCGATGATCCTCTGCACATCTTCCAGAGATTCCAGTGCCAGATCCGCCTCCTTCTGCAGATCCTGCCAGTCGTCACGGCTGGAAGCGTCGTACACACCTACGGTGAAATACCCCGCTTTATTGGCCGTCCTGACAGCATACAATCCATCCTCCACGACACAGGTATCTTCCGGTGTTGTCCCCATGAGTGCAGCCGCCTGGTGAAATATCACCGGCTCATTTTTACTGACGCCCACTTCACCGCAGGTGAAGATCTCCTGAAAATACTTTGCCATATCAAGGCGCTCCAGCGCACTGCGGATCTGCCGCTTATCACTGGACGTGGCGATGGTCATGGCAACGCCCTTTGCAGAAAGGGCTTCCAGCAACTCCCGCACACCTGCCTTGGCCTGTGCCTCGTCGTGGTAAAACGCATCCACGATATCCAGGATCCCCTGATGGATCTCGCCGGTAGTCTCCGGCAGCTCATAGGTTTCTTTTAAATAGGTCGCGCCGTCTGCCAGGCTCATGGAAAACAGGATCCGGGAAAGCCCCGGTTCTGCCTGCCTGCCCCGGCTTTGCAAATAGCGTTCTCCCGCATTGTCCCAGATTTTCATGGAGTCCAGCAACGTTCCGTCCACATCAAAGATCGCTCCCCGGATACATCGTTTTTTTGTCTTATCGTTCATTCTCGCTCCTTATATCCTTTATTCCTGCAAAGCCTCCGCGGGTGCTGCCGCCATTTCTGCCGTCAGGTCGTGAAGTTCTTTCGATGCTGCCTTCACGTCTTTTTGTGCAAAGATCGCGCTGATGACCGCGATACCGCAGATCCCGCTTCCTGTCAGCTGAGAGACATTTTCTTTGCTGATGCCGCCGATAGCGATAACTGGTATGCTGACCGCCTGACAGATATCCCGAAGTGTCCGGGGGCCGACCTCCACTGCGTCATCCTTGGAGCCAGTCGCAAATACCGCTCCCACACCCAGATAGTCCGCTCCGTGAGCCTCAGCCAGCTTCGCCTGCTCCACAGTCTGCGCTGACACGCCGATGATCTTGTCCGGACCTAATTTCTCCCGAACGTCTCCGGCCTCCATATCGCTCTGTCCCACGTGGACGCCGTCGGCATCCATGGCTAATGCAATTTCCACGCTGTCGTTGATGACGAACGGGATCTTCCGGGCATTGCAAAGTTTCTTGATCTCTTTGGCTTCCTCCAGGAACAAGTCTTTTGCCAGTTCTTTTTCCCTAAGCTGCACGAAAGTCACCCCACCGTCGATAGCCTGCTCCACTACCTGATATAATGTCTCACCGTCTGCCAGCCACCGCCGGTCAGTCACAGCGTATAATAATAGATCTTTTTTAGCGCACTTCATATTTTGCTCCTCTTTTCAGGGTTTCACCATCCATGTTAGAGATCGCATCAATGATCCGGTTACGATACGTTGAATTCCCATCTCCTTCTGCCATGCGGCTCCAGCCGATCTCTCCGGCAAGTCCCATAGCGCACACCGCTGCAGCTGCCGCAGCCAGCTTGTTTTCCGGGTTTGCTGCAAGGAACGCCGTCATCATGCCTGAAAGCTGGCATCCCGTTCCGGTGATACGCCCCATTTCGGCTCTGCCGTTTCGGATAACATAACAGTTTTCCGCGTCTGCAACAAGATCGATAGCTCCGGTGATGGCGATGATGCTGCCGGTTTTCGCCGCAAAATTTTTTGCAAAGGCTACGGCGTTGTCCAGGGTGTTTTCCGTCACGGCGTCAGCTACATCGGCGTCCACGCCCTTGGTGGTGCCGCTTCCCAAAGCCAGCGTCTTGATCTCGGAAATATTACCGCGGATCACGTCCGGTTTCAATTCGTCTAAAATCTTCACAGCCGTTTCCGTCCGCAGCTTGCTTGCCCCTGCTCCTACTGGATCCAGCAGCAGTACGTGCCCCAGCGCTTTGGATTTTTTACCGGCCAGGAACATGCTCTCGATAGTTCTCTTATTCAGTGTTCCGATATTGATATTGAGTCCTACGCAGATGGATGTGATATCCTCCACATCGTCCGGTTCATCTGACATGATGGGACTACCTCCGCATGCCAGCAAAACGTTAGCGACGTCGTTTACAGTAACGTAATTTGTAATGTTGTGGACCAGCGGTGCCTTTTCCCTCACGTTGTCCATGCATGTCTTGATCATTTTTATACCTCCCGCAGATAAATAAAATAATGCTCCGGCCGTCCGGAGCGGGGAAATCGTCTCATTAGTTCCCTCGCATCAGCTTGTACATCCCATCTTTAAGTCCGTCGATGGAAAGCCGGAACATGGGGAAAACTTTTTCGATCTCAACGAAAGATTCCGGCATCCACGCCAGCTCCTGCTCCCGCTCCTGGGGATGGAGCCAGATGGAATGAGGATATTTCTCCCGAAATCTTCGGAACCAGGTGATGCCATCGTCGGAAGCTGTCGACCAGCTGCTGCCGGAACCATCCATCAGTTCATGGATCGCCATATCCGCATCTCCCACAAAGATGACCTTGTACTCACTGGAAATATTCCGCAGGATCCAGTCGGTTTTAATGCTTTTCGCCGGATCCACTTCCGGGTCTTCATAGACCCGCTGCTCCAGGCAGTTATGGAAATAATAGATCTTCAGATCAGAAAAAGTATTTGCCTTATGCAGCGACTGAAACAGCAGACTGCAAAGCTGCTCGTAAGGCCGCATAGATCCGCCTGAATCGATGAGGATCATGACCTTCAGCCGGTTCTTTCGCGGTGGCTGCACCCGGATGTCCAGGATCCCGCCCCGTCTGCAGGTATGATCTATCGTGCCGCGAATATCCAGCTCTTCCTCGCTGGTTTCCAGCTTGCGTGACAGTTCCCTCAGCAGTCGGAACGCCATCTGAAACTGTCTTGATTCGATGGTGCAGTCGGTCCGCCAGTCGCGAAACCGTCTGTCTCCGCGCGCATGAACGATACTCTTTCCACCTGCGCCCTGCATCATGGCACCATTACCTGTTCCTGGGCCTGCTCCTGTCCCGCCAGGCGCATTGCCGAATGCAGCTGCAGCATTTACCGCCACCGGTGCAGATAAAAGTTCTCTGGCCTCTGCCAGACGTTCTTCTATCTGCAGCATCGCTTCACCAAGGGGCATGTCATTCTTCTGAAAATACCCGGCAAATACCTTTGCAGCAGCATCCGGCTGCGCCGCAAGCTCCCGGATCTCCTGCGAGATCTTTACAGGATCTACAGTCTCGAAATATCGGTGAAACATCTCGTCGAACTTGTCCAGATCGCTCTCCGTCTTGACAAGCAGCGTCCTGCAAAGGATATAAAACCCGTGAAAGCTCTGATCGTGAAGCCCCTGGTGCAGTCCCTCGATAAGAGACATCCAGTCGTGAAGCGTCACTTTGAGTCCGCCGCTTCGCAGGAACAGCAAAAATCCCAGGAACATTACCGCAGTCCTCCGCGAAGGCCGCCGGTGCTCTGTTTTACCGTTTCCAGGTCCTCATCCTTTTTGATAAGGAAGCTTAAAAGCGGCAGGTCGGATCTCAGTTTATCCGTCGGTATTCCCGAAAGTTTCAGTGCGCCGATCCAGTCCAGCACCTCGCTGGTGCTCGGTTTTTTCTTCAGCTCGAAGTACTCCCGCACGTAGAAAAAGGCGTCCAGCACCTGATCCATCAGTTCCGTCTCAATGTCCGGATAATGCGCCAGGATGATGTCCCGCATCAGCTTTTCGTCCGGGAAGTCGATGAAATGGAACGCGCACCGGCGCAGGAACGCATCCGGCAGTTCTTTCTCCGCATTGGATGTGATGATAACGATGGGGGAATGCTTCGCCTTTATGGTCTCATCGGTTTCCGGGATATAAAATTCCATACGGTCCAGCTCCCATAAAAGATCGTTGGGAAATTCCAGATCTGCTTTGTCGATCTCATCGATGAGCAGGACGCACTGCTCATCAGCGCAAAACGCCTCGCCGATCTTGCCCATTTTAATATATCTGCTGACGTCGTCCACACCTTCATTGCCCAGCTCACTGTCATAGAGCCGCCGGACCACATCGTACTGATACAGCCCATCCTGCGCTTTCGTGGTGGATTTGATGCTCCAGACGATCAGCTTCTTTCCGAGGGCCTTGGCAATGGATTCTGCCAGCGCCGTCTTGCCTGTGCCCGGTTCGCCTTTGACCAGCAGAGGCTTGTTCATTCTGATGGCGATATTTGCCGTCAGCATCAGATCATCGCTGATAATGTAATCGTCCGTTCCCCGGAATTGATAATTTGATTCGTTCATACCCTTTATTCCTTATTTTTTTTACCATGTTTCAAGAGTCGCACTTAAATAAAAATATTCAGGATGCCGATCACAAATCCGATCAGCGCGCCAAGATTGACGATAGTATTGAGCTCTTTTTTCATGACCGAAAGCACCATGTTCTCCAGTTCCATGACATCCATGGCGTTGATCTTGTCCTCGATGAGCGACGCCAGATCGATCTTCTGCATGAATCCGTCCATATGATCTTCCACTGCATGGGCATAAAAAGACTTCACGGTACTCCGCACCATATCCTTGCTGATGGAAAAGTCATACAGCATCTGAACTCCGGACTTTTCTCCCATCTCATCGACTTTCTGTTCCAGCGCCGGGCGGATGTATTCCAGTCCGTGGTCTTTCACATACTTCTGCATTTTCTCACCTGCAGGCTCGATGATCGACGCCAGACGTTCCGGCGGGAGCATCATGGCGATCATGCCGCCCATCATGCCGTCTCCGCCCATTTCCGCCAGTTTTTCCTGAGCGTACCGGAGCATGGATTCCGAGATTTTTTCCTGCAAAGGCATCTGCAGTACGGTTTCGTAGATTTCCTGGCTCAGCTTATCGCACACTTTTTCTTTTGTCGCCTCGTACTCCTTGTCATCCCAGCGGGTCAGACGGCAGACTGCTGTCTGCAGTCTGCTTTGCAGGATGGATTCTGCCTTATCTGCCACAGCCTGCTGGCGAAGTCCAAAGCCGACTGCCACCTCGCCTTATCTGCCACAGCCTCCTGCATAGAGTCCGACAGCAGGCTCTTTCTAATATCCTCGCCTGTGACCAGGGTGTCTGCGACCGTCCGCCCGATCACCCGTGCCAGCCGCGGCTTTCCTTTCGGGATGACTCCCGGTGTGAAAGGCAGCGTTTTGCTGCCGATCTTGATTTCTCTTCTCGGACGGAACAGCATTTTAACTGCCAGATAATTGGTGAAATAGCCGATAACTGCCCCGATCAGAGGGCCGGCTATGATCGTCAAGTCCATGATGTCAGCTCCTTTGCTATGCTAATGATGTATATTTCTTTTCAGGAACAGCGTCGTCCTTATGGATCCGCAGGCGGATCTTTTTGAAGACTGGCGAGTGGAAGTAACACTCCTGCGTGATATCTAAAATCTGGTCAAACTCCCATCCGGCGATAGAAAGCGCTACCAGATTTTCATCGATCAGATGACGCTGTGCCAGGTCAGTTCCTGTTATGACCGCACGCGGCTGATCCTTCTTCATCTCTGCAAACGGGATCCGCAGCATGGACGCACATCCTGAGACTGTCGTGGCGATAGCGGTATCGTAAGCCGACTTGTTATAGCCATGAAGCACCAGCATACCGGACAGCTGATCCGGATCCACGAACGCAACGACCAGATCCGGCTTCATACCTTCCTTGTATGGCTCGAATCTGATGGCATCGAAACCATCCATCACGTCTTTAGGAAGCTGCTGGAACATAGCATCTGCCGTTTGTGGATCGCACTTGAATTTTTCGCCGGGCGGCGTCCACTGCTGGTCGGAACCATAGGACAGAAATACGCCGAATCCACCGGGGATCTTCGGTTTTTCGTCGTTGAGACCGCTGTTGTGATCGAAACCCCCGCAGCTGCAGGAACCTTCCTTCAATACAAGAGTCTCCCCGTTCAGCACTCTTTCAAACCGTTTATAGACACATCCAAAGATATCGTTCACCTTCTCGTCTTTCGCGTGCACTCTTGTGACTGCCATCAGCCGGTTTTCCAGTTTTAATTCCTTTACCAGTTCCGAATAGCTCATGTTACTACCAACCTTTCCTCATTAAAAAGAGATATTTCTTTTATAAAATATCGATATATTCTCCTGCCAGGGCTTTGTTCATGCTGCGCACTGCACAGAACTTGCCACACATGCTGCAGGTATCTCCGTGATCTTCCTCGGGTGCTCTGCTGTCGCGGATAGCTTTCGCCGTTTCCGGATCCAGTGCACATTCATACTGAGCTTCCCAGTCCAGTTTCTGCCGTGCGTCCGCCATGCGGTCATCGATGTCGCGTGCTCCCGGAACGCCCTTGGCAATATCCGCTGCATGAGCCGCGATCTTGGATGCGATGATACCCTGTTTCGTGTCCTCAACGTCAGGCAGCGCAAGGTGCTCCGCCGGCGTGACATAGCACAGGAATGATGCTCCGCTCATTGCGGCTACCGCTCCGCCGATGGCAGATGTGATGTGGTCATATCCCGGTGCGATATCTGTTACGATCGGTCCCAGCACGTAGAACGGTGCTCCCATGCAGATGCTCTGCTGCACTTTCATGTTAGCTGCCACCTGGTCGAGAGGCACATGTCCAGGGCCTTCTACCATGACCTGAACGTTGTGATCCCATGCTCGTTTCGTCAGCTCACCCAGGCGGACCAGTTCTTCGATCTGACAAACATCGGTAGCATCAGCCAGACATCCCGGACGACATGCGTCTCCCAGGGAAATGGTCACATCGTATTCCTCACAGATATCAAGGATCTCGTCATAATGTTCATAGAACGGATTTTCCTCGCCAGTCATGCTCATCCAGGCAAATACCAGGCTTCCGCCGCGGCTGACGATATTCATCTTTCTCTTGTGTTTCTTGATCTGTTCGATGGTTTTCTGTGTGATCCCACAGTGAAGCGTAACAAAATCCACGCCATCTTCTGCGTGCATTCGTATCACATCTATAAAATCCTGTGCAGACAGAGTTGCCAGATCTCTCTGGTAATGGATCACACTGTCATAGACCGGAACAGTCCCGATCATAACAGGACATTCGCTGGTCAGCTTGCGACGAAACGGCTGGGTATCTCCATGGCTGGAAAGATCCATGATGGCCTCCGCGCCCAGATTTACCGCGCTCATCACTTTTTTCATTTCTACATCGTAATCCTTGCAGTCACGGGAAACACCCAGATTGACGTTGATCTTGGTGCGAAGCATGCTGCCTACGCCCTCTGCGCTCAGGCAGGTATGATTTTTGTTGGCACAGATCGCAACTTTGCCCTCTGCCACCAGCTTCATCAGCTTATCTTCATCCATGTGTTCTTTTTCCGCCACCGTCTTGATTTCCGGTGTCAGGATCCCTTTTCGTGCTGCATCCATCTGCGTCGTATAGTTTCTCATTTGTTTTGCCTCCATTCTTTATTCACATGATCAAAACTATAGGAATCAGACGTTAGCAAAACAGACAGCAGTGGGAGCTGCTGTCATTTCCGGAAAGCCGCAGGCTTCCCGTTTTTCTTGCCGACGCCTTCTCCGGGATAACCCGAAGATCTCCGGAACTCAAGCAGGATCCTTTGCATAAAACTGCAAAGAGTTCTGCCGATCCGGCTTTTATATAGCGGCACAAGGTGGTGTCCCCAATTTACCGCTTTTAAAACTACAGATTTTATTTTACACGAAAGGGCTGCGGATTGCAATGCGGATTACAATTTGTAAAATATACTTGACATTACGTATGTCATATGGTACTTTATGCTCAGATAGTGCTACATTCGTAATGTCAAGGAGGTGTATTTTATGAATATGAATATGAGTTATGTTGCCGGGATACTGGTAGGAATTCTAATCGCTGTGATCCTAGTAAAGCTGTTTGCACGTAAACTGCATACTAACGGAGAAAAAAAGGATCGCTACGATGAACGGCAGCTTATTCTGATCGGTAAAGGATATAAATATGGTTTTTACGGGATCCTGATCTACAACGGAGTCTATACTCTTATCAGCTTCGGTCTGGACAGCAGTCTCTTTGCCCCGGGCGTTTCCGCTTTTATGAATGCCTGCGTGGGACTTGCCATATTCGCGGCTTACTGCATCTGGAACGGGGCGTATTTCGCATTGAATTTCAACGCCAGACGATATCTGATCCTACTAGGTATCCTTGCTGTGATCAATTATATCGCCGGTTTTTCCTTTGTCCGGCAAGGTACTCCTATGATAGAAAACGGGATCCTTACCGTGTCTACGGTCAACTTCATGTGTGCCGGTCTGCTGACATTGATACTGCTTATTCTTCTTATCCGGAAGCTGGTACCGGTCAAGGGCGAAGAAGATGATGAGGAGGCAAACTAACCAATGAAAAATCTAAAATTAAAAGCCGCCCGTGCTGCCAAAGATCTCTCTCAGCAGGCTCTGGCTGATCTGGTGGGTGTTTCCCGCCAGACCATCAATGCCATCGAAAAGGGCGACTATAATCCGACTATTAAGTTATGTATCGCGATCTGCAAGGTGCTGGATAAGACTCTGGATGAGCTGTTTTGGGAGGAGTAGGCACTCCTATAAATCAAACTCCAGAGCCAGTCCGCCAAGAGAAGTTTCTTTATAGGCTTTGTTCAGATCGTGACCGGTGTTTTTCATTACGTTTACTACGGCATCAAAGGATACTTTGTTTTTACGGACGTATCCCAGGTTCTTGGCGTAGATCGCACAGTCGATGGCTCGAAGTGCTGCGTAGCCGTTTCGCTCGATGCACGGGATCTGAACATAGCCGCCAACCGGATCGCAGGTAAGCCCCAGGTTGTGTTCCAGCCCCATTTCTGCGGCGTATTCGATCAGACTGTTGTTGAGCCCCAGGATCCAGGCATACAGTGCAGCACCCATAGCACAGGCACTTCCAATCTCCGCCTGACATCCTGCGTCAGCCCCGGAAATACTGGCGTTGTCCTTGATAACATTGCCAAAAACACCTGCAACAGCAAGAGCTTTGATGAGCCGAGGTTTCTCCACATTCAGCTGCTTGTAGCAGTAATACAAGATGGCCGGAAGGACCCCGCTGGAACCGCAGGTCGGTGCGGTAACGATGGTCTGCCCTGAAGCATTTTCTTCTGCGACCGCATAGGCATAACTACTGAGGATCAGTGTTTCCCGTTCACTTCCTGCAGGCAGATTGATGGCCTGCGTATACATCTGCTTGGCCACACGAGGGAGCTGGAGCTTGCCGGGGATCGTCCCTTCCCGCTTCAGACCTCGCTCCACAGAATCAAACATCGTATCCAGTATTTCATACAGATAATCAACAAAGAGAGCATTTTCATGCTCCATCACATAATCGTAAAAAGAATAGGCATTTCGATCCAGAGTTTCCAGGATCTCTTTTAAATTCTTTTCACGATATACATTTTTTCTTGACGTGCTAAAATCATCCTCACCCTCCCAGACGATAGAACCTCCGCCGACAGAATATGCCGTAATATCATCTTTTAGCTCGCCGTCTTGATAGATGTGAAACACCATACCGTTGGGATGAAACGGCAGGGTTTCTTCGCAGAAATTCACCTGGCAGTTTTCTCCCAGCGTTTCATGGATGATATAATCCGTCAGATGTCCTTTCCCCGTCATAGAAAGGGAGCCATAAAGATCCACAACATATTCAGCATTCGCTCCGAATCTCTTTTTTATGATGTTGGCTGCTCTCTCCGGTCCCATGGTGTGAGACGAGGACGGTCCCTTTCCTATTTTAAATAATTCTCTTAATGATTCCATATTGTCAGTCTTCCGTTCCTTTTAAAGTCGCTCTTAATTCGCTGCGCCTTCGTCGCTGCGCTTTAAGATCTTGCCTGTCGCGCCATCGATTTCAAACTCGTGCTTCGAACCATCGTATTTGATCTCGATCTCATACACGATCGCCCCGTGTTCCGTATCTACATCCATCTCCATGATGCAGTCCGCATCTGCTCCAGGAACATTCTCCAATGCGATCTCTGCCGCTTTTTCGATGCCGATATCCGTCGTCTGCACCGCCTGCTGACCAGAATCATCCTGTCCGTAATTAGTATCCTGCTTTTCTCTGCCGGTGATCTTGCCATTGCGTACATTTATCTGATAGTTGTACAGAATGCCATCGCTGACGATGGTCACATCGTATTTCATACAGCCGTCATCGAAAGTCTTGTCCACTGCGATGGAATACTGTGCATCGCCAAGCCCTGCATCGTCTCTGGCGATCTCCTCCGCCTTCACGCTGCTGATCCCGCCAAAAAGACCCATCAGCCAGCACACCAGAAGAGCGATCACCACAACTGCTGCTATGATACCTCCGATGATCATTCCTTTTTTTCGTTTCTTCTGTTCCATAAAAAATCCCCTCTTCATCTATTGAATTTCCAAGTTGTTTTAGTATATCACAGATTCCGGGATAAATTCTATCCTTTTATTTCAAAACCGATTCAAAGCTGACTCCTGTCAGTGCAGCATCCGCAATGTTTGCACAGGAATTGCCGATTCGATCGAAGCTGTGAAGGATCCTCGTAAAGTCACTTGTCATCTCCGCGTCACATGCTCCCTGTTTTACACGCTTCATGTGATTTTTACGCAGCTTCAGAGTCAGATCCAGCACGTTATCCTTTTTATGAACGATCTTCCGCGCATCCTCACCATTACCTGTCCGAATAACTTCCAGCACATTCTGATACATATCTTCTATAATCTGCAATCCCCGGCACAGATCTTCCACAGCCTCCGGTGAAAGCTTGTGCTTCTTTTCCAGGATACTCTGCAAAGACTCCGTCGCCTCTGTGCAAAGGGCGTCTGTCCTCTCGATATCGCTCAATATGTACATCATGCCCGCTGTCTGAGTCGCCTGCTCTTCCGTCAAAGAACCGGAAGAAAAAAGACTGGAAAGATACGATACGATATTGTCGTAAAGCTTTCTTACAACAACTGCCTGTCTCAGGATAGAATCCACACGGCGCAGATCCTGTCTCTCGATGGCGTGGTTCAGCCGATGGATCATCTGCTCCACCATACCGCTGCACCGCAGGATCTCACGCGCCACCATTTCCATAGCAGCAGCCGGCTGTGAGATCAGACGCGGATCCAGGAAAACCGGAACTTCCTTCTGCTTGCTGTTCTTCTCCTTGTACGGCAGGATCTTTACCACGATTTTCACCAGAAGCCAGATCAGAGGCAGCCAGATCAGCGTCATGGTGATATTAAAGATCGTATGAGCGTTAGCGATCTGCCTTGCAATGACTTCAACTTCCGGGCCCTTCGTAGAGATCGCCTGGATAAAATGAGCATACGGCTTCACGAACCAGATGAACAGAAAAGCTCCTGTTATATTGAAGGTACAATGAGCCAGCGCAGTGCGCTTTGCATCGCGGCTCTGACCGATACACGCTAACAGTGCCGTGATCGTCGTTCCTATGTTATCCCCCAGAAGAACAGGGATGGCACCTGCCAGGCCGATGATGCTGGAAACGCCATCCGGGCCTGCCTGCGCTGCAAAGTTCTGCAGAACCGCAATGGTCGCGCTGCTGCTTTGCACCACCAGTGTCATCAGCGTTCCCACCAGTACGCCAAGCACCGGCATTCCGGAAACGTGATCGATCATATTGATGAAAACCGGACTTGCCGCCAGCGGTTTCATCACGCTGCTCATGATCTGTATGCCCTCAAACAGCAGCCCGAATGCGAAGATCGTCTGACCGATGCTCTTGATTTTTTCTGATTTAAAGACGAAAGACACGATAAAGCCCACGAAAATAATGACGAAAATATAATCACTGATGTTAAATGCCAGAAGCTGTGCTGTCATCGTGGTCCCGATATTGGCTCCCAGAATAACGGAAATGCCCTGCTTCAAAGTCATCAGCCCTGCACTGACGAACCCGATTACCATGACCGTCGTGGCACTGCTGCTCTGCATCACCGCCGTTGCAATGGTTCCTGCCAGGACCCCCATCACCGGATTCACCGTAAGGATCCCCAGGATCTTCTTCATCTTTTCCCCGGCCGCCTTTTGCAGCGACTCACTCATCATGTTCATGCCGAAAATAAAGATTGCCAGCCCGCCCAGCAGGCCGAATGTGATCTGAAAAGCGTCGTTCATTAGTTTCTCCTTCTGATCTTAATTATCTATTTTTATTGCTTTTATTATAAAAGGGCTGTGTTAACTTACGTTTAACAGCCCTGTTAATTCGATATTAAGTTTGAAGGTAATGTTAAGGGTGGGTTAAGACTGATATGTATTTTTACTCTGCTTCTGGCAAGGCCTGTTCTTCCCTATGATTCAGACCCAGGCGCTATGTCAAATGTTTGTAAAATGGGAGAAAATAAAAAAACAGCAAAGCCTTCGGAAGGATCCCAAAGGTATCGCTGTTTCGATGTATTGCTAAAATTATCCTTGTACTTTTTGTAAGTATATGGTATATTGTTCCTGCAGAAGACTGCCGGGATACGGTGGACGGTTGCCCCCCTGAGAAGGGAGGTGATTCAGTGTACTTAACGTTTTCCGATCTATTGGGATTCGGGATGTTCGTTATTGCTCTGATCGCCTTGATCGTACAGATCGGGCATAAATAGTTTTACCATAAAGTAAAACACCCGTCCATCATTCCCCTTGGACGGGTGTTTTCCACACTCACACTAGGGGGAACCGTTCCTTGTCTGACCTGACCGTCAGACTCCCGGCATCCCTTCTGTATCATTATTATAAAACGATTCTCACAGAAAATCAATCGAAACTAAATATTCTTCCTCTCTCTCTGAAACCGCCACTGTCCAAATAGTTCCAGTCCCATGGGCAGAAGCAGGAACGCTCCATAGATGCCGTAGAACACATAGGACCAGAAGGTCACCCGGTTCCAGATGATCTCCGGATCGTAGTAGACCCGTGTCTGATCCAGCATCAAAGCCGCTGCCAGTCCGCCAAGACAGGCAACCAGCACTATGACCAGGCTGCGATCCCGGTTATCGAACCGATAAATGGAATACGCCGTCCGCCCTCGAAGGCCGCATCCCCGGCTCTTCATAGAAAATCCGCTTTCGAAAAAACTTTCCAGCATCCAGGTGATCAGGATCGACAACTCCCGTACTCCATTTTTCATTCGCTGCCAGAGGCTTCCTTGGTGCACGCCTTTACCCAATCCCCGCCGGGCCGTTTCGATCTGAGACGCTCGCACTCGCACCCGACCGAACATCCGCAATGCCACCGACAGCATGAGAGAAAGCCGCGGAGAGATCTTTCCAAAAAGATAAACGATCTTGTCCACGGAAAATACCGCCAGAAAGCAGCTGAACATCATCAAGAAAGCCGCCGCCGTCGTCCCCAGCACCAGCCCGTAGACGATGGATTCCAAGGTGATTTCGTTACCGATAAAATCGGCCGCAAGATCCGTCACGCCAAAGTGATTATAAGACGCATACACCCCGGCATACAGCAGGATCAGAGGCACCAGGCACAGATCGAAGATCAATCCGCGCTTTCCTCGCAGCTTCACCGACCAGGCAAAGGACGCCGCAAACGAAATAGCCAGGAAAACCGGATGACGAAACAGAATTATCCCTGTCAGCGCTGCCGCAAAATATATCAAATTGATCACAGGATGATAACTGCTGAATTTCATAATCTACTCCGCTTCCACAAGTCCATACTTGACTTTGATGCGATCCAGTTTTTCGATCATCGGATGCGCCAGAATAAGCAGGGTCAGAAATACCGCCGCCCCGTGCACAGCATTGAACGGCAGCCCCGACAGATACACCGCTCCCACCGCCTCTGTATTGATCACTGAACTCATGGTAAACAATGTACACGTGTCCAGGATGGGTCCAATGAGAACCAGGATCATCCCGCCGCCGATGAGTGCTGTCACAAGCCGCTTTCCGCTGGTCATCACGCCTGCTCTGCAAAGGTATCCCGCCAAAAGCCCTGCCAGCCCGAAGGCAAACATCTGCCACGGCGTCCACGCTCCCTGTCCGAATATGAAATTGCTGACAAAAGCACTGATGCTTCCGGTCATAAAACCGGCCTGCGGACCCAGAGCCATACCGCAGATCATGACGATCCCCACAATAGGTTTGAACTGCGGAAACATAATAAACGCTGCCCGCGAAGCCACAGCAATCGCGCACATCACAGCGATCAGAACCATTTCCCTCGTCTTGGGTCTGCACCTCTCGAAACTGAGCCAGAATGCCACAACAGCGCACAACAAAACCAGCATACTGGTAAGATAATATTTCCGATCACCCATCTGCCAGGAAAGCAGCAGCACTGCCGGAATCCCGATGATCACAAGTCCCAGCGCGATCCACTGTTTCACAGATCTGTGCCCCGCCCTATTCTCTTTTATCGATTTTTCCTGCATAGCTCGATCACATCCTCTACATTGACCGCATTTTGAAATATGTGACGGCTCATGCGGTTTGCCGCCGTCGTGTAAAAGCTGTTGCGTGCAAAGAATTTCTCCGGTGTATTGACCGTCACGATACTCCCGTCAAAGAACATCCCCGTCAGATCTGCGTACCGTGCGCAGAATTCCACATCGTGAGATACCATAACGACGGTTACGCCCTCTGTCTGCAAACGCTTTAACACTCTCGCAAATTTCTGTTTAAAGAAGCTGTCCATACCCTTGGTCGGTTCATCCAGCAATAAGATCTTCGGTTCCGTCAGCATAACCTTGGCAAGGGCTGTCCTCTGCTGTTCCCCGCCGGAAAGATCATAAGGATGGCGATCCAGCAGGTCATCGATTTCACAGAGTTCCGCGATCTTCAGAATCTGCTCTTCTTCGGAAGCTGCGCTCCGGTCTGCTGCTCCGTTTGCTGCACGTCCGTCGCACATTTCCAGCAGTTCCTCTCTCACCGTCTTCTTCACGAATACGCTTTTCGGATCCTGAGGCAGCATGGCCAAAGTTCCAGCAAAAAGTTCCCCGCCTTTATATTTATCCAGACGTTTCCCTTCGATCCAGATCTTGCCGCGGTACGGCCTGCAAACACCGCAAACACTCTTCAGCATAGTGGATTTCCCCGTGCCGTTTCCTCCGACTACTGCAAAGATGCTGCCCTGGGGGATCTCAAGATCCACGCCTCGCAGCACGTCCGGCGTATCCTTTTCATAACGGAACCAGACTTCCTTCATGACGATGGATAATGGGGAATTTTCCAGCTCTCCCTCTGATTTATGACGCCCCGAAACTTCGATCTCCTGCACCAGCGACTCCGGATCTCGTCCAGCAAAAATACCGCTTAAAAAGCTGCGGCCTTCTCTCACGGTAAGAGGGCAGTTTTCTACCGCTACGCCATCGATCCCATAATACACCTGCACCGGCGCCGGCATGGCCGTAAACATCTCGTGCTCCCGTCTTTGCAGAAAATCGCAGACCTGTCTCGGCGTACCATCCGTCAGGATCTGCCCCTGATCCATGACGACCACCCGGTCGGCCGCATGATAGATATCTTCAAGTCGGTGCTCCGTGATCAGTATGGTCGTTCCCAGCTCCAGGTTTATCTTGCGGACAGTGTTGAGAAAGTCCGCCGCTGCGATGGGATCCAGCTGGCTTGTCGGCTCGTCCAGTATCAGTACGTCCGGCTGCATGGCCATGATGGATGCTAAATTCAGCAGCTGCTTCTGCCCGCCGGAAAGCTGCCCCACATCTTTATAAAACCAGTCCTGTATCCCGAAATAGCTGGCCATTTCCGCCACTCGAAGCCGCATGGCCTTCTGATCCATCCCCAGGCTTTCCAGTCCGAAAGCCAGTTCATGCCACACCTTATCGGTCACGATCTGAGCATCCGGATCCTGCATGACATAGCCGATCCTGGCCGCCTGCGTCCGCTGATCGGATTTCTCAAGGGGTTTGCCATGAAACAGTATTTCCCCTTCTCGTTTTCCATGAGGCGTCAGAACCGTCTTGCAGTGTCGCAAAAGAGTCGTTTTGCCGCAGCCGCTTTTGCCGCACAGCAAAACATATTCCCCGTCCTCTATCGTCAGATCGATATCCTGCAAAGCCTTCGGCGTATCAAAATATCCCGGCGCGCCGGAATGCTCCCGACCGCCTTCGGATGCTCCGCCCGGTGCTCCCGGATAAGAAAAACTTAAATTTTTGATCTCAAAACATGCCATCGCATTTCCTCCACTACATCAACTGCGACCGGAATACTTAAAAATACAAACCAGCAGATGCTCCCGATCCAAAGCCACGGATCATCGTATCCTGACACCAGCAGCTCCGGTGTGTAGGATGCACGTGTCCCGCCTCGGAGCACAGCCGCAAGGATCCCCATCATAAGCAGGACCATCAGGCAAACCGTCAGTCTGTCCCGCTTCACAAAGGAATAGATGGAAAACGCGCTTCGCTTTCCGCTTCCATAGCCCCTGCTCTGCATACTGTCCGCCGTGATCACTCCCCCTTCCAGTGCCCAGGACGTCAAAGCCGAAACCACCGCAAACGACGGAAGGAGTTTGCTTTGCAGCGAAGATCCAGTTTCCATCCGTCCGATACACCTGCGGGCCGTTGTGATCTGACGCGCCTTTCGCTGAAATCCCGGCACCATCCGAAACACCATAGTAAGGATCATGGAGATCACGGGACTTTTTCGCCCGAATACAAACATGAATTTATCGCTTGTCATGGTTCTGTTATAGGATGCGAACCACAGGATCACCGCTGTGAACATACATCCCAGCGCCATGCCGTAATACAGGGCTTCCAGCGTGTAAGGCCGCTGTCCCAGATAGAACAAGGCCCTGTCGCCTCCGGTGTTGAGAAGCGGATTGATTGCACTGACCACCACGAAGACCGGGATCATGCCAACGATCGTCCGAAGCCCCTGCCGCCCTCGGACCTGCAGATAATACACGGCCGCAAGCACCAGGGAACATATCAAAAACGCCGGATGCACAATCAGCACCGTAAAAAATACGGTGCCGATGTAAAATATGAAATTGACTTGCGGGCTGTACCCCGAAAATGCATCCTGTCTGTTCATGGATCCATCCTATCAGATTTTTTCCGGACTGTCTACCGGCTCCTTTTCCTGCGCCAGCACCACCAGTTCACCAAAGCGTGAAGTGATATAATCGTAGGCATTGCGGCTGTGAGGGATCAGACAATCGGTGCAGTCTTTGACCCCTTTATAATAGGTAAAATTACCGCCGCAGTCCTCGCCCAGAGCGTAGAGAGGGCAGTAGCAGAAAAGGCAGTTGAAGTCCTCTTCCGCCATGCCGCCTTTCAGCTGGTGACACGGGAAGTATTCGCATTGTCTGTGACTGAAAAACTTGAAATTCTCTGTTTCAGGCGGTTCATACCCGCCGGTTTTACTACTCATAAAATTCCCTCTTGTTTCTCCGCTTTCTCATGACGATAATGGCGATCAGGATCGCCGCTGCGATAGCTCCTGCGATGATCCACGGCATCACGTCACGGGCTGCCTGTGCTCCCAGCAGGGAATCAATGGACTGATCGGATCCTGCGATCCCATACAGGGAGAAATCGGATGCTTCAAATTCGATGGTGCCTCCTGCCGAATCCACGTGACCCTCGATGAGACGGATCTTGCCGCTGTCAGCGATATGCACGATGACCGGCGTTTTATAGTCTCCTATGCTGACCATCGGCATCTTGACGCGGATCAGACCGCTCGGATGCCACTCGCTGTTATCCAGCGTGTTGATGAAGTGGATATCGTACAGGGTGAACAGTTCGCTGTTATCGCCCAGCGCGTCCTGTACCTTAGTCTTTTGTTTCTCACTTGCCGTCTTTGGCGTTGCCACCAGCTTGATGTACCACGGCAGGTTTTCTGCACTGGTAGCTCTCACATCGATACCGGTCGATTCATCGTAATGATACATGCTGCCCAGGTTCTGTGTGATCTCTGTAAAGGCAGTCCAGGTATCTGTCGCCTCGATGGCTTTCTTTTCCGATACGGAAAGTGCGTTGTAGGCTTTATACGCATCCAGGATCTGCCTGATCTGATTGTCGGTATACTCCTTCGCGTTCCGCGGGAGGTTCGCATTGACGACAGCATCCAGCTTGCCCTGCACCGCCTTTGCAGCTTCCGTCATCTTGCCAAGCTTTATCGTGGCTTTCTTCGTGATGGACCGGGTCGTGCCGGAAGCTGCCAGAGAGCTGCCGGAAGCCAGGGTATCCTTCTTCGGATCCTTTGCAGAATCTCCACCGTTTACCACGGTTTTCTCTATGATCTTAGACAGCGTCGTTACGTCGCTCATATCGTACAGAGACGTCTTCCCGGCCTTCAGCCGATACCAGGAGGCCAGCGCGTAGTAGGCCTGCTCTGTAGCCAGTCCGTTGGAAGCTGTCATATCGCTCTGGCTGTGCTTGAAGCCGCCCTTATCATTATAGAAGGTCGCCAACGCATCCAAGGTGCTGTAGCCGTTCTTGATGAACCGGCCGTCGGACGCCGGATCGATGCCCAGGCTTGTCAGTGCAACGATGACCTGTGCCACCGATTCCGCATTAGCAGTGCCCCACGATGTATATCCGCCGTTAACTTCCTGCATCTTGGACAACCGCTTCAATGCATCATCTACTGCCGATTTTACTTTCGCATTACTGCTATAATATGGAGCCAGTGCCTGGATCGCCATGGCCGTCATATCTGCGTCAGCACCATTTCCATTGACATTCCAGCCTCCGTCGCTCAACTGTGCCGCCAGGATGGCGTCGATGAGAGCTTCCCGCGTAGTCTGCGTCTTACCTGCCACCGCCTTCGGGATCTCGTAATCATGAGAATCCAGAGCGATCAGTGCAAAGATCGGTCCGTTGATTCCCTGGCTCTTCACGTAGTCCAGATCGGCTAATGGTTCCAGCAGATCATATCCAGCAACGTCACTCGGATCTTTGCCGATGGACGTCAGCGCAAGGATCATACGGGAATTCTCCGTAGACTTGCTGTCGCTGATGGTGGAAGAACCTTTTTTCTTCACATACTGATATGCTGCCTGTGCGTACTGCTCCGCCAGCGTGTCACTGATGGATCCGGAACGTGCCAGTCCCAGTGCGACCCATTCACCGCCGGATGTTCCTGCCGTCAGCCCTGCCTTGGATGCCAGAGCTGCCTGACTGCTTCCCGTCTCCTGATAGATCTTATCGAATTCTTTCTGGTTAGTCTTCTGCAGCTGTGCGATCTTGGCCACGGCCGCATCCAGCTTCGCCTTCAGGTTCTTGGAAATCAGAGCTTTAGCTTCATCGGAAAGTGCATTATAGGCGCTCTGTGCCCGGCCTACAGCCGCCGCATCGTCCAGCGACAGCTTATCCACATCCGGAAGAGCTTCGATCATGGCCGCAACTTCATCCGCAGCTTCCTGAGGCGTCTTGTTGCCCGCCCAGTCGATCGTGCGATAATCGTCCACGTAGAAGAACTGCATCACATCGCCGTCATTTAATGTAACAGCGCTCATGTAATCCACGAATTTACCGTTGATGGTGTACATCCATCCGCTGTACGGTCCGTTGGACAGCTCGCTTAACGTAACTTTTTCTTTTGCATTGCTAATGGACGATACGTAGCTGTTTCCAGACATTTCATAGTCCAGACCGGCATCTCCCAGGGCCTTTTCGAAGAGATCCTGTGCCGTTGCACCCTTCTTCATCTTATAGGATGTCGAATCGATCCAGGTCACGTCGCCTGTATGCTTTCCGTTCTCACCGTGAACTGTATCTCCTGTTAATCCAAAGCTTACGCTGATTTCGGTCTTGTCCGGATCTTCCGGCGTCGTCGTATTACCTCCTTCAGAAGAGCCTTCTGTCTGCCATTTTAAAATCGGATATCCGTCATTCAGCTTTTCCGTATCTTCTGCAAAGAACTCCGTACCGATCTGCTGATTCAGCTTTGTCACAAAAGCAGCTTTCTTCATGGTTGCCGAAGAAGCGCCTGTCGCTGTTTTATCCGTTGCCGCTGCCTGGGATTCAGCCAGGTAGAAGCTTCCCGTTGTCTGACTGATATAGGCAGATCCTGTATAGCTGCCTACCGAACCGCCTGTGTTGATACCGGACGCTACGCTTCCGATATTGTAGCAGCCCTGCGGCACGGCGCAGACCGTCGCTTCACCGGCCAGACCGCCCAGATTCTTTTTACCGATTACGGTTCCTGTATTGTAGCAGCCTTCCACGACTGCGTAGTTGGACATCAGTCCTGCGATGCCGCCAGCCTGCTGGCTCTTGTCCTCCGTTCCGACGCTTCCCGTATTGATGCACTTGCTGATAGTTCCATAGGATACAGCGCCTGTGATACCACCGATACTCTGTGTACCAGCTACCGATGCTGTATTGCGACATTCCGTCACCTTGGCGTTGAGCCCGGTCTGACCTGTGATACCGCCGACGTACATACCCCCGGAAACCGATCCACTGTATTCACAGTAGATGATCTTACCTTCCAGATATCCAGCGATACCACCGGTGGAGAGACTATCGCCTGTCACGTTAATATCTCCGGAAATCTTCAAGTTTTTAACAGTTCCCTTGCCGTCTATATTTCCAAAGAATCCCTGCTCGTTCTTTTCTCCGCGGATCACCATGCCTGTGACTCTGTGATTCTGTCCGTCAAAAGTTCCCTTGTAGGAGTTCTTGTCGTTGCCGATCGGGTACCAGTTGCCTGCAGTTCCCTCAGCAGTACTCAAGGCAATATCTGTCGTCAGCGCTCCGTTGATCGCAGTATTGCCACCGTTGACAGCGTTGACGAACCACTTCAGTTCCTTCTCACTGGAGATCTGGTACACACCGGATTTCACTGCCGGTTCACTACACTGATCCTCCGGCCAGATGCCTGCCGACGCGCCATCCTTGATGGTGCCTGTCTTGGCTTCCACGTAGCCTGCCAGACTTCCGGTCACGCGAATGGAAATTTCCTTGCCCAGATCATCGTCGGTCAGTTTATATGTTTCATTAGTCGCACCATCGATGGCTTTTGATCCGCGATACCACTGGTACTTTGGTGCTTTTTCGCTACCCTTGTAAACAGCCGTCAAGGTGTGTCCCGCGACTTCCTGTCCCTGGATCTTGACCGTTCCCGACATGCCCTGCACCTTGCCGGACTCTGCCGTCTTGATGCCGTAGTGATCCCCGTCCATGCACTTGACGTAAACCTTGACGCCGACCATATCGTTCGGAACGGTAAAGCTTTCTCCAAAGCCCAGAACCTGTTCCTCTCCGCCCCAGTCTCTGTACCAGACGAACATCGGATCCTGGCCGTTACCGTCAGTGTAGGAGGCCTTGATAGTTTCTCCCGCCTGAACGTCTTCCGGCAGCGTTACAGTTCCTGTCAGAGTCTCCTTGCTGCCCGCCAGGGAAGCCAGATTTCCTGCCTTGTTTTTAATGGTTCCTGCGTCGGCTTTATTGGCGCTGGAGCTGTCCGCATCTGCGATAGCCAGGGAGCTGAGATACCAGCAGTCTGTTCCTGCCACACCTCCGCCTATGACACCACCTACATTGAAGACTTCTCCCGTCTCCGTATCGGCATAAGAACCGGCTACATCCCCCAGGTTATACAGGCTTTTGGCCGTAGAACCCGTCGTATTGCAGCCCAGACATCCGCCTACATAGCCGCCTCGGCTGACTACGTTTCCTGTATTGTAAAGGCTGCTGACACTGGCGTTGTTCCAGCCAACGACGCCGCCCGCATAAGCTCTTTCTGCTGACGAGCTAACGATCACATGTCCGCTGTTGGCAGACTTGCTCACGTTTGCCGCTTCACTCTTTACAGCATTGGTATTAGCCGCCGCGATACCTCCTGCAAAGGTGCTTCCGGCAGTGATCACAGCCGTATTGCTGCATCCCGACACAGAACCTTCGTTATATGCCACGATACCTGCCGCATAGGATTCCCCGGTCACTGCACCCGTATTGTGACAGTCTTTGATGACGCCATCCTTGGTGTTGTTTCCGGCGATCCCGGCAATTTTGTTTCCACCCGTTACCGTCACGTTGGAAGTGATCTCCTCCAGCGTTCCCGCATTAGTTCCTGTCAATGCGGCTGTTTCATCTCCGCCCTTGAGGAGGCCTTCCAGCGTCAGATTTTTCACTGTTCCCTTGTTGTACGGGATCAGGCCCTTGCCGTTTTTCAGGTAAAGGTTTTTAATGGTGTGTCCCGCACCGTCCAGAGTTCCTGCAAAGCCCGTATCTGCAGTCTGTCCGCCGATGCCGGTCCAAACGTTGTTGTTGAGATCCAGATCTGCTGTCAAAACAGCTTTCAGATCAGTGGAATCCTGTGCAGCTTTTTCGGCAAACCATGCCAGTTCTGCCGGCGTTCCGATCTGATATACGCCGTCCTTCTGCTGCGGCACAACCTTGGCCGCTTCGCCCTGCCATCCGTTGTCGTCCTTTTCCGGATCGTCGGATTTCACAGTCCCGTTCTGCCATGCCAGCACCGGATATCCGCTGTTGATCCCATTGGTATCTGCTGCAAAGCCGTCGCCCAGGTCTTCGCTGGTGAGAGCTTTCAGCCCGTCGGAAGTTTTGGCGGTTGCCGTGCCGTTTTGGATCGTGCAGCCATTCAGATTGCCGATTGCCTCGTATTCGGCAGAATAGAATACATTTTGTACGGTTCTGCTGCTGCTCGAAGCTTCCAGCCGTCCTGCCACACCGCCCTTTGCTGTTGCTTTCACGATCCCTGCATTGTACGCGGATTTAATAGTTCCCCACCGGAATACGCCTGTGATACCTCCTGCCGTCGGCGTCCCTGCCGTGCCGGTTGCCTGCACTGTTCCCAAATTATATACATCACTGACCGTTCCGCCAATATAGATCTGTGCACAAATACCGCCAACCAGATTGCTTCCACTGACACTCCCCCGATTGTAGGAATCCGTTAATGATGCAGACGACTTACTCCAGTTATAACCGGAAATTCCACCCACGTTATTCGCCCCGGTTACCTCTGCAGCATTTGAGCATCTTGTGAGCGTACTGGTATCGTCCTGATACCCTGTTATTCCCCCTGTATATACTGCTGCAGATACCTGTACGCTGTTCTTTGTATGACAGTTTGTAACGGAAGCTGCATCATCGATGTATCCTGTGATCGCGCCTGTATAATTCTTTGTAGAGCGAATCACACTATCTGCCAGCGTAAGATTCTTCACAACGGCACTGCTGCCGATACGTCCAAACATACCCGTATTGGCAGCCGTACTGTTGATGTATAATCCCGAAATGGTATGTCCATTTCCATCGAAATTTCCTGTATACGCCTTAGTTTTGTCCATTCCGATCGGCGTCCACTTGTACTTCTGGGAAGTCGCATCAGATCCTGACACATCTTCATTGATGGTGATATCCGCCAGCAGTTTCGCTGAATCGGTCATCTTGGCGTTTTTATCGAACCACATCAGCTCGTCCGGGCTGGAGATCAGATAAACGCCCTGCCCATTCTTTGCAGGTTCTGTATAAGATTCCCCGTCCCAGGAAGTCTGTATCTCAAGCTGAATACCGTCTACAGTCAGGTCTTTCCCGGAAACTGTAAACTCGCCTCGAACCGTCTTGTATCCAGAACAGGAAACGCTATAGGAATAGTCGCCGTCCGGCAAGTGGTAGTCGCCGTCCTCATCCGCTTTCAGATCAGCATCCTTGTCATCCTTGCTGGTCACCGTGATGACCGGCGTGGAATCCTGTCCGCCCGCTGCTTTTTCTACTGAAAAGTTTACTTTATAGACCGGTAGCTTTTTCAGGGTCACGCTCTTCTTATCATTGTCCGCATTACCCTTGACATTCAGCGTACCGCTCTTGGTTTCATATCCGAATTTCTCTACCGTGTAACGATATGGATTGCCCTTTTTCGCCAGCTGATAGGTTCTACCGTCCGCCAGAGACTTCTGGACATCATCGCCGGATTTCACCGTCAGCTTCGCATCCTCCGGATCAGTGGTGAAGACGTAATCGTATTTCTGGATATCCAGAGAAACGCTGATGCTCTGTCCGCTGTATGCCACCGTAAAGCTTCCCGTCTTCGTCTTGTACTCGTCCGCCGTCACTTCATAGGTGTATGTACCGTTTTTCAGTTTATAGGTTCCGTCGCTCTCTGGATCCACCGTTTTGTCAGAAGAATCCTTGACTACCAGCTTGGCGTCTTCCAGGTTGATATTGAATGTCACTTTATAGGTCGCATTGGGATCCTGCCAGCCCAGGATCGGATGACCATCCGGGCCCATGACCCAGCCGTCGCCGATATCGCCATCTGCGATCTGTTTTGCCGTCTTGGCTGTGATGCCCGATGCGTTTTTATTGTAGCCGTCACCCTGCGCCGCTGTCGTATCCAGATACCAGCAATTGGTCACGGTCATCAGGTTTTCCTTTGCTGTGCCGCTGTAAGTTTTGGCTGCGCTGCATCCAACGATCCCGCCGACCGTAATATCCGTCAGCGTGGAAGCATTGCTGACTGTTCCCATATTGTAGCAGCCGGAAATAGAAGCCTTGTAGCTGGTACCTCCCACACCACCGATGATGCCGCCGATCCCCTTGGCATTGGTATCCTTGAAAGACGCCGACGGCGATACACCTTTTACGTCTCCCGTATTATAGCATCCAGTGACTTTTGCATCAGATGTCCCCGAATCTCCTGCGATCCCGCCGACGCCGTAAATACCAGTGATCGTTCCTGTATTAAAGCAAGCATTGATAGTACCTCCGGCACTTCCTGCAATGCCGCCGGTACGTTTTAATGTACTAGTAATATTTCCCGTATTCCCGCAACGTTCTACGATAACACCGGTGGAAATACCGCCTGCAATTCCTCCTGTGCAATAATTCATGGATCCCGGTTTTCCTGTATTTATAACCACTCCATGGTTAAAGCAGCCTGTAATCGTTGTCGTTGATCCTGTTACCGTTCCTGCAACACCGCCCACGTAATCTCCATATCCGGACACCATGCCTTTATTGGTGCAGGATTCCAACTTCGAACCATTTATCACATATGCGCAAACACCTGCAGCATATCCCTTGGCACTCGCCGTCACATCCACCTCGTTGGTGCAGTTTTTTATAGTTACAGGATTTCCGTAGGATACGATCCCCGCTGCGTATGACGAACTTTTCGTAGAAGTCTTAACGCTGCCTTTAACCGTCAGATCCTGTATCGTTCCGCCTTTTACATAACCAAATAGTGCCTGATATGTCTTGGCATTATTGATCGTCAGCCCGGAAACCGTATGTCCGCCCCCATCAAACGTACCACCATAATAAACATAATCACTAGAGCTGTTGTAACATCCGATGGGCGTCCAGTCTTTCCCTGTCAGGTCGATATCAGACGTCAGTTTTGCACACAAACTAGATGTACTCTGTTTCGTGCTGCCATTGACCTTTGCGGCAAACCACATGAGCTGATCGGCGTTCCCGATCTGATATGGATCGGCTGCCGTACCGCTTCCAGACGGTTCCGCACTGGTATCTGCCGCCTGAGTCGCAACCGCATTTTCTGCTACCGTGACCGTGATGGTTTCACCGGCAGCGGAGGATGCAGATCCGCCCGTAGTATTGGTTACCAGCACGCGGTAATATAACGTGCCCGTTTCCTCGGTCTGCGGGGTGTATTCCGCCTTGGTTGCGTCTTTAATATCCGTAAAGTTTTTCCCGTCTTTGCTGCTCTGCCACTGATAGGTCAGCGTTCCGCCGTCGGAAGCAGAAGCCTCCGCTTTCAGCGGCTTTGCAGAATCACCTGCTGCATACTGATATGCCTTGACGGAGAGCTTTGCAAGAACCGGCTCTGCCGCACCGCTGGTTTCTACTGCCGTAGCCTGGCTCTCCTGTGCACCACTCTGCGCTGCCGGAGCCGCCTCCGTTCCGAAAGCCCAGGTAGGCGCCAGCGTCATCGCCACCATCAGAAGCATCACTATAATACTCAATGCTTTTTTACTTCGTTTCATTCTTTTTCTCCTTGTTCCCCTTTACATTCCCGTGCAGGTATAGCTCCAGACGATCGCATCGCCATCCTTCAGCTTATAGCTGGAGCATCCGTAATTCGGGAACCATCCGTTGACCTTGTACATCCAGCCCGACTGGCTACCGCAGTCGAATTCATACAGATGATTGATCCCTTCCACATAATAGCTGCCGTACATCGGCGTATAGGAATATTCCAGCTGGATCCCTGTGTAGGAGCAGGCTCGTTTCAGCACGTCGAAAACCGTCTCTCCGTCGGCGAATTCCACCTTGCTGGTGGCCAGGATCACGCCGTTTGCCGGCACGTATTTGTTCTTGCCTTCCTTTAGATCCCCCATGTGTTTCAGGATGGAATCACAGCGGATCTGGATGGTGCAGGTCTTGACTTTGGAAGAGCTGCCGCTTTTTCCGGATTTGCTGCCGGACACTGATGAACTTCCGGACTGACTGCCGTCGGACGACATGATCTCTTTATACAGAGCGTCTTCTTTCGCTGCCGCCTCCTGTGCTTTCTGCTTCTCAGCAGTCCGTGTTTCCTGTACTTTTTTCAGATCCTTGGCCGCAAAGCAAAGATCGTCTTTACTGTCACATTTTGACGCCTGTGTCAGCACAAAATCGTCGAAGGATTCAGCCTTGAGAGTCGCGACCTCTGCACTCAGATGCCCTTCGTTATCGTGGGCGATCAGCAGGGATTCTCCAGCTTTCACATCTTTTTCCGTTCCGTCCTCGATGCTTACGCTGAGGTTTCCTCTCATAACGCTGACCGTTGCACTTCCTTTTTGCTGCGAGGCTGCAAAGGTTACTGCGTCCCCGGATTTTGCCACATGCACGGTGTTTTTGTCCAGCGCTACATCAAATGTTTTCCCCGGATCTTTCCCATCTGCAAAGATCTCGCCTTCATTCAGCGTAAAGGCCACGTCGTTCTTCTCGCTGTTTTTTACGGACAGTTCCGCATTTTCATTTAAGGTAAGCGCGTTGTGGCCACTTACTTTCGCCGCCACCGTAGAACCTGTTTCGGTCTCTATGATATCTCCGGCCTTCAAAGGTACTTTTTCCTTTAAGCTGTACCCTACGCCGCTTCGCTCAATATTGGCAACTCCGCTGATTTCCTTCGTGACCACCGCGGAGCTGGAATCACCACTGCCGAACCATCCCCTGATATGACCGACCGCCATGACTGAACAAAAGGCAATCACGGCGATCATGGCGATCATTAGGATGTTAAACAGCTTTTTTTGTTTCTTTTTCTGCTGCTGCGTCTGCATGTTTCTCTCCTGATTCATCGATATAACATTTTTATTTAGAAACGGTCATCCTGTCTTTGTGCTGCTGCATAGATGTACACTGCCGCTACCATGGAAGCCAGCATCAGCATCATCCATACATAAACCTGCGCGTCGTCTCCTGTCCTGGTGCTGCTGCCGGAAGCACTTCCGCCGCCACTGCTGTCAGATCCGCCGGTTCCGCCTGCTCCAGCCTGCAGTGATGTCTTGTTCTTATTGAGATCCCGGATCGCGTTGTCTTTCTTCGGATCGTCCTTTTTCATATCATCCTTGCTCGGATCATCCGGATCTACCACCTGACTGTCGCCGATGGTGATGTCCGCATGAGCGGACACATAATAATCAAACGGAGCTGCTGTTACATCAGCACTATAGCTGCCTGCTTCAGAAATCTTAAAGGTAACGATACCGTCCTTATCGGTCGCAGCTTCTGCGACCTGCTTGCCGTTGCTGTCCGCGAGGACGACTTTGCAGTTTTCCTGCGGAGAACTTACCGGCTTCCAGTTTGCATCATACCCGCTTCTCAGCAGCGTCAGCGAAACCTCGCCCGGCTCCTTCTGCTGGATCTGGGAATCTGCGAAATACAGATACGTGTCAGAATAATTTTGAGTGTCACCATACTGATACACAGTCACGACATCGCCTGTTTTGATTGGGGAATTATTGCAGAGCGTCGCACTCCCATTTAAATCTGTCGGCGACTGATTATTGAGCAGATATCCTATCGCACCAGTCTCTATTCCCCAGAATTTCTGGATCCATCCGCCGTTGATAATCAAATATTTTCCTGGATCTTTCCCAAAGTCATCGCCGTACATCTTCTGATGTGCCGCTACCATAGCGTCCAAAATAGTCACGGTGTTTTCAAATCCTTCCGGCTTGGAGAAGCCTGCCTTGGCCGCCATATCGGAAGTTACTTTTACTGTATAGGATTTCCCCGGTTTTCCGGAATCCATATTGATACGAACGCTTACGGATGCTTCTTTTGCGTTCTGCAGAGCCTTCGCATCCTTTACAGCCTGCTGCAAATCAGCGATGGCTGCATCCTGCTGCGCTTCTGTAGCGTCTTTATCGTCAGCTACTGCCTGCGCTCTGGCGATGGCTTCTGCCAGAGCAGCCTTTGCACCCTTCTGGTATTCGCCCGGCTGAGTGCCTTCTACCATGCTATCGTAAAGCTTCTGGGCTGACTCGATCTCTGCCAGCAGAGCTTCGGCAGACGCCTTGGTGCCCTTGACGGTCACAGTTACGGAAACTTCCTGCTTGTAAAGCTTCTGCAGCTTCTCATTGTTCGGATGGTCCTTGGCGAACTTACCATATTTCTCACTGGAAAGGAGCGAGGAAATCGTGATCTGCGTCGAGTTTTCTGGGCGGGTCACCAGCAGATTTTCGTGAGTTACGATAGCGTTGTTGGAAGATTTGAACCGATTATACGGCCATCCCGTCTGCCCCAGGGAACCATCCTGGTAATCGTCCGGTATGATGCCTGTACCGGTTTTATCGTCAACATTGTACGCCCATACCGGATTCCCCTGCTCATCCAGACTCATTTCACAGAATGCATGAAGGTTACCTGTGATGAAATCCTTGTCCGCATACTTGCCGTCGTTGATGCCGTCAAAGTAATGCTCCTTCGCTTTTTCCATCATGGCCAGTTCCTTATCCAGCTCTTTGTCTGTGATCATGCTGACTGTAAGCGGGATCTTCTTAGAAACGGTCACGCCGTCTCTCGTAAAGGTAACGATCAGATTAACGGTTTCCTTCTCGTTCTGACTTGCAAACCGGTCTACCGCTGCACGGTAGCCATTGATTTTGAGGATATCTTCCTTGTCTGTAGTTACTGTAATTTCCTTGTTGGCGAAAACGTCTTTGTTGTTTTCATCTTTGATCCTCGTGTATCTTGGCAGCTGGATATCGCCTGTTACATTGGCAGGATCCACCTTCTCCTTTGTATTAGGATCCGTCAGGCTGTCCGCTGTGTAATATTTGTCCAGAATCGCCTTCAGTTCATCTTCCGTCGGCTTGGCAGCCTGCTTGCCCTTGACTGTGACTTTGAAAGTCTTGGTGATGGTACCGAAATCGCCGACTTTTTCCACGTACTCATTGAGATCAGCTTCGTTCGCCTGGAACGTAGCCGTAAGAGTAACTACGCGGTCTTCACTCGGCTGTGTCACCGTTCCCTTCTTCGGGTCGATCATGGAGTCATATCCCGTCTTGTCGATGGAAATGAGTGAAGGATCCGAAGACGTCCAGGTCACCTTGGACCAGACATTCCTGGCGGAAGTCCCCATGCACTGCGGAAGGGTCAGATCCGTGGTTACTTCGTCTTGTTTCAGGTTGGCATTTTTGATCGTGTCCCATGTAAGGGAGTCTGCCTCCTTCTGCATCTGAGATTTGAAATAGTCTCTGTCCCAGCAGATGGTCGCACGCGTTTCAGCGGAAACGGCTTCCGCATTGCCTGCTTTGAATACAAAGATATTTCCTGTTACCGTAGTACTGTTATTTCCCCACTGATCGAGGGCGCCGTTCTTATAGATGATCGTGCCATCATTTTTAATGTAATTCGTATCACCAGACGTTTTCAGTTCTACCGTTACGCCGTCGGTCGTCAGGTCCGTGTATCCCTTTATCTGGCGGAGCACCAGATCCGTGATCTTTTTATCCTTCGAAAAATCCGGTCTGAGAACGCTGGTTTCTTTATCAAACTTTGCTTTAATAGCGTCCACTTTCGCCTGATCTGCAGGATCGACAGTCTTCGTGGATTTCAAGGTGATCGTTTTCGTAATGTCTTCGTTATCACCGCTCGGAGTATACGTCCCTGTCGCTTTTTCATACCCGTCGGCGGTGATCGTATAGGTGTATTTCGTGGATTTGTCCAGTTTGTATGATCCGTCTTTTTCCGGTTCTACTGTGATCGTCTCCTCGTCGCCCCAGTCATCTTCCTCGACATACGTCACTGTGATCTTAGCGCCTGTGATATCCTCATCGTTACTGTTGACCGGCTTGAATGTAACGTTATATTGGGAGATGTTCTTCGTCATCGTGATGTCGATAGTCTGGTCACCTGACGGGATAAAGCTCACGCTGTTTATCGAAGTGTAATTAACAGCCTCTACCGTGTAATTATATGTCACGCCGTTTTTCAGGTTATAGCTTCCGTCACTTTGCGGACTTACGGTATCATAGTATCCCTGTTTGACTTTTACCTTGGCATCTTTAATGCTCTTGCCTGCAGAGTCCTTCACATTGAACTTGATGGTGCTGTAGGAAGCCTTGGTCATCGGAATCTTCACTTCTCCGCTCTGGGACGGGGTAAAGTTTTCCTTGTAGTCCTGATAGCCGTCAGCTGTGATTTTCAGAGTATAGATTTTGTTGGATAATCCTTTATAAACACCGTTGGTTGGATAAACGGTGCTCCAATTTTCTTCCAGCGTGATCTTTGCTCCTGCAACAGCTGCATTCGTTTCGCTGTCTACTGGCGTAAAGTTAACGTCAAAGGTGGATGGAGTCTCCACTTCACCGGTACCCTTTATCGTAATCAGGAACTCCTGCGACGCCAGTGCTGCAGAATTGTCCATGGATGTAGTTTCTCCATTGATCACATCATCCTCTGTGCCGCTTGGGAACAACTTTAAAGTCAGTTTAAAAGTTTTATCTGTTTTAGGATGTGTAATATTGATACTTAGAGGGTTTCTTGATACCCAGCTCCCCTTAGCAGGCTCAATAAGTCCTTCTGTTTCTTTCTTGTCATTGATATACCAGCCGCTCTTATAGAGACTTGTTCCTGTTCCACTTTCATATGCAAGGCGGAAACTATCCTTGCTCGATGGCAGGATCGCATGACAGGTATCTTTTTCCTGCGTACTGCCGCTGATGGTTTTCGTAGTGACAGCTACATACTTATCCTGCAAATACTTCATGGCAGCTTCTGCATCTGCGGAATCCCCTGCAGCATCCTGCAGTGCGATTCCGTTCTCTGCGCTGTATCCATTTCCTGCCAAAATCTCTATCGTTCCGGCAATGGCCTCTGAGAATCCTCCCGCGCGAGCGTTGAGCTCCACGCCGTAAGCTGTGGTCGGCAGTGCGGCAGTCATGATCATAACTGCTGTCAGTACGAACCCCAGCGATCGCTTCCATAATTTTTTCGGTGATTTCTTCATCACTTCTCCTCCCCGTAATTGCTGTATCGATTTGTCCCCGCTCCGCAGAGATAAATTTGCCAAATCAAAGATTTGGGCAGATCATAAAAAAAGCACCTCTTCCGAGATGCCAAAAAAAACGTACACAAAACTACGGTCTGACCGACCGTATGTTTAAACGTCGTCCTACCTCAGAAGACTTTTGTTTTAAGCGTGCAGGTCTCCCGACTTAATCCTTGACCGTCAGAACGCCTTCCCAGAGAGCTTTGCCGGCTCATAGTCTTTGCAGAAATAAAGCCCGCTCCCCAGTGACTGCAGGATGCTTTGCAGCAAACCTCGCATGTTCCTCCGCAGATATCACGGTTGCTGAGACACAGTGCCGGACTCGCACCGGCTTCCGAAGTGCCCGCTCACGATATTAAATTTAATCAATGCTATCATATGAAATAAGTGCCCTTCTGTCAAGTCGGAATCCCCTTATTCTATGATTTCTCAGACACATATAGTAATTCGCAAAACTTATGCCATCATCTTTCTTCGTAGTTCCAATATTATGTGCCACAAATGCACAATAGTACTGTGTCATTTTATCTCATAAAACATCATTTACAATTAAAAATCTGTATGTGCTTCTCGACGTTTTCATAAGTGCCTTCCACCATGGCACTACTCATACCAAAATAATTTGCATCTGGCTGAGACAAATATGCTGCTGCTTTTTGAGCTGCCGCATCGAAGCTCGCCGTTGCAATATTGACCTTACGCATTCCGGTCTTGATAGCATGCTGAAATTTCGCTGTGATATTTTATCGCTCGCGCAATCAACCGTATTTATTTTACGTTCGATTTTTAGTGCAATTTTGATGTTCAAAGTCTAAAACTATATACTTTTACGAAGTTTCTAACCTGTAATCCCGAAACTTTTTGACCGTAACTGATTTTTGGGGTATACTATAAACAAGAACATCAGGAGGTGCCTCATGGCTGAACTTATCAATCGCCCGGAATATTTAAATCAACTCATTGAAAACAAAGATGTAGATCTTGTCAAGATCGTTACAGGTATTCGCAGATGCGGGAAATCCTCATTGCTGGATTTGTTCCATCAATACCTTTCCGATAGCGGTGTGATCGACGCCAACATCATTCACATGAATCTGGAATCTCTTCGTTATCGAAACCTTTCCGATTACCTGCATTTCTATGATTATGTCAGTGAACGTATACCGAAGCAAGGCAAAACTTATTTAATATTTGACGAGCTGCAGGCCGTTAAACATTGGGAGAAAGCAATCGAATCATTCCGGCTTGATTTTGATGTAGATATCTATATTACCGGATCCAACGCTTATTTGCTTTCCACGGAATTTTCTACATTGCTTGCCGGCAGATATGTAGAAATCCGTATGCTGCCCCTGTCTTTTAAGGAATTTCTAACCTTCTATGAGTTTAGTCCTTCTGTAACAACAGAAGAAAAGTTCCAGAGATACTTGCAGTTTGGCGGTATGCCTGTTCTGCGAGAGTACCAGTTTAATGAAGCTAGAATCAATCAGGCGCTGGAGGGCATCTACTCCACTGTCGTACTGCGGGATATCCTGCAGCGAAACAAACAAGCAGATCAGAACATGCTGCAAAGAATCATACTGTTCCTTTGCTCTAACATCGGCAGCATCACTTCGCCTAACAATATCGGCAATGTCTTATCCCATGAAGGTGATATTCAAGCTGTAAAAGGAAAAAACATCGCAGGTAAAACCGTGAATAAGTACATTACCATGCTTCACAATGCCTTTATCTTTTTCTCCGTTGGAAGATATGATGTGAAGGGCAAACAGCTGCTAAAAACATTAGGGAAAAACTATATTATCGATATGGGCTTCCGCAATATGCTGCTGGGATATCGTGATGCGGATAGAGGTCATATCATCGAAAACATCGTATTCCTGGAACTGATCCGCCGCGACTATCGTGTGTATATTGGCAAATTTGGAGAAACAGAAATCGACTTTGTAGCAGAAAAACCCAACGATAAACTTTATATCCAGGTGACAGAAAGCATGTTGTCTCCTGAAACCCGTGAACGCGAACTCCGTCCACTGCGTATGATACCTGATAACTACGAAAAAATCGTATTATCAATGGATCGGGATTATATCACTTCCTATGACGGTATCAAATCCCTTTATTTGATTGACTGGCTGCTGTCCTGATAGATAGACAATCCCTCCTATATAATTATTATATGCTATAATGGAGTCCTATGAATATAATAAACCCTATGAAAAATCTTTACATCGCGACCATCGGCGAGGACTTCGCCCGCTGGGTCAAAAAAACACAAAGCGGCCTCGAGCTGGATCAGTTCTACATGGCAGAGAATCTGGACGAGCCAAAATACGAATCATGCTGCAAAGAGATCCGCCGGCTTTTTACGGACTGCAAAGTCTCTCCGGAGCACGCGGTGCTCCACGCACCGTTTAACGAACTGCATCCGGCGGCTATCGATCCTCTTGCAAAGGATCTTGCCCGCCATCGGATGGAGCAGGCGTACACCGCCTGCAAAGATTTAGGCATCGCTAAAATGGTAGTCCACTCCGGTTATGTGCCTCACATTTATTTTAAATCGTGGCACCAGGAGCAGTCGGTGAAATTCTGGACGAGATTTATGGCAGACAAGCCTGCGGATTTTCAGCTTTGCATCGAAAACGTCCTGGAGGATGAACCGCAGATGATGGCAGATATGCTAAAAGATATCGATCAGCCTAACATCGGCATCTGTCTGGACATCGGCCACGCCAACTGTATGAGCGATGTTCCGGTCAGCCAGTGGATCCAGGTGCTGTCCCCGTATATCAAACACTTCCACCTTCACAACAACGACGGAAGCTGCGACTGGCACGCACCGTTTGACGAAGGGATCATGGATATCCATGATCTTTTGCAGCAGGCAAAGGAACTTTGCAAGCCGGACACCACCTACACTGTCGAGGTCATTCACTGCGGCAAGGCCATGGAGTGGCTGGAAAATCAGAAACCCTTATAGATAACAACGAGGAGACTATGACGAAAGAAGAATTCTTTGCACAATTAAATGAGATAGATCCCGCCGACGTCAAAGCCATGGAAAAAGCCGCAGACCGTCAGGCCAAACTGGCAAAACCGCCGGGCAGCCTGGGCGTACTCGAAGAGCTTTCCATCAAAATGGCAGGGATCACGGGGCAGGTGAAAAACACCATCGAAAAGACCTGCGTCGCCGTCATGTGCGCCGACAATGGCGTTGCAGAAGAAGGCATCACATCAGCACCCCAGTCGGTGACCCGGGCGCAGACCATCAACTTCACCCGCAGACTCACCGGCGTGGGAGCACTGGCGGAAAGCTTCGGAAGTGACCTTCTCATCGTCGATCTCGGCGTTGGCATCGATGAACAGAGCGCCCTTCGTCCAGATGGACATGCCCTTCGTTATCGTGCCGCCTTGGTTGTTGCGCA
>OKRW01000449.1_pt1 | contig 41404 bp, 44 predicted proteins | sample 1601151 | NCBI WGS metagenome assembly OKRW01 (sample SAMEA3541471, study PRJEB24748) | human gut metagenome | biome: human gut; feature: human-associated habitat; material: faeces | place: China | collected 2012 | reverse complement strand
GGGGTGATATGACGAGAAAAAGGCAGCCGATTGGTGACCTTTTTCGACAAGCTGGCAAGCCTTTACTTATAAGGCTTGTTTTTTTATGACGTTTAGTACTCGAATATGTATCATCTACAAAAAAATACGGTGGATAAAAGTTTGAACTTGCTGAATAATTGAGATTTAGTGAATAAAACTGTATTTAGTTGTAATAGGTGGCGAAGGAACCCAAAATGGATGTTATGAAAGAGATGAAAAATATTGTATGCTGAACATGAAATAATTAACGTATGACTGATAGCAATAAGGGAGTGTTTAGAAAATGAAACGTGAAGCGTTGGCCGAAAAAATTCTCTGCCTTGGTATCGACGGTATGGATCCTCGACTTACGAGAAAATATGTAGATGAAGGAAAAATGCCAAATGTTAAAAAATTGATTGAACGCGGTTCTGCACGTCATGACCTTGTTATGGTTGGGGCTATGCCTACGGTTACCCCGCCAATGTGGACGACGTTGGCAACTGGCGCATATCCTAACACTCATGGGATTACTTGTTTTTTCCGTGCAACGAGTGAACCAGATAGAATCGCATATAATTTTGATTCTCGTAATTGTAAAGCTGAACAGCTCTGGAATGTATTCGCGGAAGCTGGTAAGAAAACTTTAGTATGGCATTGGCCTGGTTCCGCTTGGCCCCCAAGCAGTGATAGCCCTAATCTTTGGGTTGTAGACGGTACCTCTCCGGGGAGCGTGGCAATGTCCGCTGGTCAGGTAGAAACTGAGTTTGTCCTTGGTGCTTCTGAAGCTGTTACTAAGGCTGCGAGTTTTCTTCCAAAAGAAGTGTCGAACGCTGTAGCTCCTTGTGTTGTAACAGATATGGAGGCTGATGCATTAGATGAAGATAAAGATAAGCAAACAGTTGGCCTTCAGGAAGCAACTTCTGGCGATGATATGAAGGTATATGTCATGAGCGATGAAGATGGGCAGGGTGGGAGCCCTAATATTCCTGTGGATGTGCAACAATCACCAATCATACAAGCGGAAAACTGGGAAAATGCTCCAGCAGGATCCAAAGAATTTACTATACTTCTTGGTGGAGGGCTTTTGCGCAGACCTTGCTTGATCCTTAAAAACGAGGATGGTATCTATGACAGAATTGCCATTTATAGGAACAAGAAAGATGAAGAGCCGATCGTTGTTATCAAGAATGGTGAGCTTAAACGAGAAATCGTTGATGAAGGTATCAAGAATGATCAGCGTTACAAGTGTAATCGTAATATGAAGGTTATGCACATTAAGGAAGATGGATCTGAGTTGAGGATGTGGATTTCTGCAGCGATGAATATGGAACTTGATGCGGTTTGGCATCCGAAATCGCTGTTTAAAACTGTCACAGAAAACGTTGGTTATCCAACCCCAACAACTATGATGGGCCTTCAAAGTGAAGAACTGATCAATGGCTGTATGCTTGAGAACTGGTACTCTTCTGCTGATTGGCAGTCTTCAGCTCTGAACTATCTGATTGAAAATGAAAATGTAGAAATTATTTTTTCTCATTTCCATGCCATTGATCTTCAAATGCATATGATTGTTCGTTACATGTCAGATAAAGGACATAATATTTTGCCGCCTGAAAAATTTCAGAAATTTGCTGAAGATGTTTATATTCAGGCTGATTATTATGTTGGTAAGTTTTTGCACTTGCTTGACGAAGGGTGGGCTATAGCCTTGATGAGTGACCATGGTCAAGTTTGTACTGCGCACGATGCTCCATTAATCGGTGACATTGTTGGTGTTAATATTCGTGTTATGCAGGAACTTGGTCTGACTGCATTGAAAAAAGATGAAAACGGCAATGACATTCGTGACATTGACTGGGAACACACTTATGCAGTTGCTTCACGTGCAAATCACATTTATTTGAATCTGAAAGGCCGTTATGATCATGGGATCATTGATCCTGAAGATCAATATGAATGGGAAGAAGAGATTATGACCCGCCTTTATGGCTACAAAGATTCACGTACTGGGAAGCGTATTATTGCTTTGGCTTTGCGAAACAAGGATGCAGTTCTTCTTGGCCTTGGTGGCCCTGAATGCGGTGATATTATCTACTTTAATGCTGAAGGCTACAACTATGATCATGGTGAATCCCTTGGTACTTTCTGGGGCGACGCAGATACTTCGGTATCGCCTATCCTTGTAGCTGCCGGCCCTGGTATCAAACAGGGATACAAAACAGATCGTGTCATTCGTGAAGTTGATTTTGCACCAACTATCGCCGTGCTTGGTGGAGTAAGAATGCCTGCTCAATGTGAAGGGGCACCAGTATATCAGATCTTTACTGAAGAATATTGATTAAGGAGAGTGAAAAAGATGATCGTTGATTTTAGATGTAGACCACCGTTTGATGAAACAATTCATCATTTATTTTCAAAGCAGTTGATGGATTCCTATGAAATATATCATGACTACAAAACTGATCCATCACAAAGAAGTCTTTCGATGGAAGATTTTTTTGCTGAAATGAATGAAGCTGGCATATCAAAAGGTGTTGTCACTGGTCGTCGTACAGTTGGTGGTTTGAAAGAGATTAAAGGGCAAGAAAACCGACAGAATGATGCAGTAAAAAGATTGCTTGAAACCTATCCTGATAGATTTATAGGTGCCTTTGGGATAGATCCTACTGATGGAGAACAGGTGCTTGAATATATTCAAGAGTACGTTATCGAAGGGCCGTTTACGTCAGTACTTGTGGAACCAGGTATCTGCAAAATTCCTATGTCATTAGATAACGAAAGACTGTTGCCAATTTATGATTATCTTGAAGCGCACCATATTCCAATGATGCTGGCCATGGGGGAATTAAACTATCGCGCTATGCGACATATGCGGCCTGAAGCATTAGATAATGTATTAGAAATGTTCAATGATTTAACTACTATTATTTATCACGGTGGATGGCCATATGTCAATGAAGTCATGTGGATTGCATTTAATAGACCAAATTTATACATTTCTCCAGACTATACGATGCTATACACATGGCCAGGATATGAATCATATATTACTGCAGCAAATTATATCTTAACGGATAGAATTATATTTGGATCAGGTTATCCATACTGGTCGATGATTAAAGCTAAAGAATATTATTTATCAAAATTACGTCCAGAAGTTGTTGACAAAGTAATGGGGATTAATGCATTGAGAGCTTTAAATTTGCCGGTGCCAGATGATGCACCTGCAGTAAATCCGTTCTTTAAAAGAGAATCTATCCCTAAAGAAATTTCAGATTTGAATTTGCATAAAATATATGAAAAGAGAAAATGGGATTGAATGATGACTTCAGAACCATTCTGGGAGTCGCTAAATAGTGACCCCCAGAAAATTTAAAAATAGGGAGTGAGCATTATGTCAGAAGTAGCAAAAGGTAAAGATGTAAAATATTACATAAACGTTATCGTCATGTTGCTTTTAATGTTTGGCTTTGGCTTTTTACCTCCAATTGATCCAATTACTCCGTTAGGAATGCGTGTATTGGGTATTTTTCTAGGGATGATATGGGCATGGTCAACGATAGGTTTTTTATGGACGAGCTTATTGGCCATTTTTGCAATGGCTTTCACAGGAATGTATACTGTAACTGATATTTTTTCCGTATCCTTTGGTAACGATACAACATTATTGGTTTTATTTACGCTTATTTTTGCAGCATATATGACGCAGACGGGCTTAACGAAGTATATTGGCCTTTGGTTTATTAGTAGAAAAATTGTTACAGGCCGTCCGTATGTTTTAGCTATTATGATTTTCTTAGCAAATTATATTTGCGGAGGGATTCTTAATGCGATTGCATGTTTCTTGATTTGCTGGGCAATTATTGAAGAAATGTGTGATGCATTAGGAATGGATAGACTTTCGGAATATCCTGTTTTCTTAATTATAGGCTGTGTTGCCACTGGCGTCATGGGAACAACATTATTTATGTTTCGGCCGATTGCTGCAATTATGACTGGAACAGTGACTACGATGATGAACATTACACCAACTTTTGTTCAATTTTTGGCTGTTAACATGATTGCGACAATTATAGCAATTGTATTGTTTATTGCTTTTGAAAAATTTATTAGAAAACCAGATGTTAGTAAATTTACTGTTGGTAAAGATTTCTTTGAAAAATATAGAGATATTACTATGACGAAAGATCAAAAGATTGCATTACTAGCAATGGGTGTTTTCTTAATTTGGATTCTTTTGCAAAGTACTTTGCCTGACGAATGGGCAATTACGGTGTTTTTAAATAAATTTACTGCAACGCACATTTGCTGTGTCGTAATGATGCTTTTAGTTGCATTGCAAATTAAAGGGAAATCTATCATGGATTTTCAAAAAGCGGCTTCTCAAGGCGTTAACTGGGAAATAATCATTATGACAGCCTCTACTATCCCGATCGGTAATATGTTGCGTGCAGAAGATACTGGGATTACTCAATTTTTATCTAGTTGGATGTCTAATACATTAAGTGGGATACATTCTGTATTAGTGGTTGTTGTGTTGTTGTTATTAGTCTGTGTTTTAACGCAGTTTGTACACAATATGGTTTTAGCTGTTGTTCTGACGCCTATTATTGTTAATTTATCTGTAGCCTTAGATTTGAATGTGCTGGTTATTACAACGTTGGCATCTTTATTGGTTAGCGTTGGGTTGGGAACACCTGGTGGCTCAGCACATGCTGCGCTTGTATTTGCAAATGAGAATGTTTCAACGAAATATGCATTTTTGTTTGGATGGGTTGCAGTTATTTGCCTGTATATTGGATGCATTATTTGTATTCCGATTGCGAACATGGTGTATTAAGCGTTAAGGAAAAGAATAATCTAATATAAATAAATTAGGCGTACGTTTTCTAGCGTACGCTTTTATGCTTCTATGATCAACTAAAGGATGGGAACAAAATGAAAGAATTCTCTTATCAGGCTAAGGGCCGTACAGAAATGTTGAAAGCGCGTGCGAAACGGTGTGTGTGTAAATATTGCGGTAGTCGTCTTCGTTTGAAGCAGTTAAATTTTAGTGAACATGATGAGGGCCGCATCGAGATTTTTTGCAAGAACTGTGACCGCATCGAATTTGGCGTAGAACAGGAGATTTACGAAAGTGCGAAATATTTTGTTGAGCAGATGGATTTTAACTATTACCCCGACCTGGATGATACGGAACAGACGAAACGCATGAATATTGCAAAGGTATGTGAGATTATGGCATGGCAGGATAAAATGTTGGGATTTCTCGCCAAGAATGGTTTTGCAGTACCTGTAAAGAAAACACCATACATGGGAGAATGTTTGCTTTTGACGGATGAAGAATTGGAAGACATCGAGGTCGTAGAGGCCGATGCCACAGGCGTGTAAGGAGGCGGGCAACATGAATGATGTGTTAATTGATGTTAAACAATTGTGTTGCAAGTCTGGCAGGCGGTATCTGTTGAATCACGTTGATTGGACAGTGCATAAAGGAGAGCAATGGGCGGTCTTTGGGCTCAATGGGTGCGGTAAAACGACGCTTCTCAGTACGATTGCTGGTTTTCGAAAATACGCAAGTGGCAAGGTAGAACTATTCGGGGAGCCAATCGCTGCGAACAATGTGCTGGCCATGCGTAAAAAGATCGGCTGGGTCAGCAGTTCGTTTTTTGACAGCTACTACAAGAATGAATCGTCGTTAAATATTATCCTGGCTGGCAAGACGGGAACTTTGGGCTTAGATGAAACAATTGATGAACATGATGTACGAACGGCCAAAGATATGCTTAAGCAAATTGGCTTGGAAGATAAGTGCAATATGCCGTTTTATACTTTGTCCAAGGGGGAGCGGCAGAATATTCTTCTTGTGCGCGCAATGTTTACGCAGCCGGAAATTTTGATCTTGGATGAACCTTGTTCTGGTTTGGATATTGTTGCACGTGAGCGTGTGCTGCAAACGGTGAGGCAAATGATTCACGAGCAGAAGACGACGGTAATCTATGTGACGCATTATGCGGAAGAGCTTTTAGATGAATTTTCTCATGTAATGCTTTTGAGAAAGGGAAAAGTTTTTGGGCAGGGGAAGTCTGACGACTGTTTGCGTTCGGATGTGATGAGTGAATTTCTGGAAATGCCTGTTGTTGCCAGCAGGGATGCGCAGAAACATTTGCAGATTCATTTTTTTAATGAAGGGGGGCAAAACTGATGACGGTTGGCATGAATCGACTGAATCAAATGTTCCGTGATTTTAAAGTCGCAGAAGATGTGGGAAAAATGATGGAACTGCGCCGCTTCGAAGTGGAGTTTGAAATTTTCGGCACGGTCTTTTGGCAAGATGGAACACGTCATTATCTTGTTAGCAAGAGTGAAGACACGCTTTATCAACAGATTGCTCCATTGGCTCTAGAAAATATGTATCCTTTGATCATGCAGACATGGCATGAAAGCCTATTGGTGCCTGCTGGTTGGGATGAGGAAATCGAGCAAACGGTGAAGGTGCATTTTTGCAAGGCGCTTCAGAAAAATTTTCCGGAATCGTTCTGGAAAAATGTGGAGGACGTTACGCGTGGTATCACGGATGATTCGGCCACTGCGATCTTGGATCCTTTACAGGAACAGCTGGATGGTGTCTTTAACGCAGACTTGTTGCAGTTGTTTGAAAGCTTGCTTGATCTGGTTTATCTGCGGAAAAACCTTACGAAGCGAAGCTACCACATGTATTCGGAATGGCTAAAAGAGGTCCGGCAGGAAATGGTCGACGATGTTGTTACAAAAGATCTTTTCAGCAAGGATTTGTATGGATTTGCTTATGAAGATGGGAGTGGCCGGTTTAACTATCATCTCAATGCTAGTCAGCGGATCGCACATGAAAAACGCGACAAGCATCAGAAGGAAGGGTGCCTTGTGACGCCGATCTTTCATAAGAAATACTGGTACAATTATGAATATCGCTTGGCCCATGTACAGGCAGATTTCAAAGAGGAACTCAAGCAGTTGTTTGATGGCGCATACTTTGACATTTTACGCCGTATAGCAACGCTGAACGTGGCGGTTAACGCAAACCTTTATCGCGCTGTTTTGCAGGACTATTGTGCTAATGAAGATGCGGCACCACTGGTAGAGGCTTGGAAGAATTTTGGTCGCCAATGGGGGATCGTATCATAAATAGCGCAAACATACCGAGGTTTTTACAGAGGAGTCTGTAAGGACTTCGGTTTTATTTGTAGTTGGAGGTGTTTTAGCGTACAATGGAAACCATCAGGAGGTGGACAGATGAAAACGGTTGTGAAGATCGTGATTGGTGTATTGCTGGTGCTTTTTGCGGTTGTGGGTGCGCTGATCGTGGTGATGAATTTTCTGCCGGAGCAGGCGGGCATCGTTTCCACGACGGCGGAGGTTGAAGCGGCGGATCCGCTGGCGGAGGAAGCGCCTGTTGTGGCGCTGGATGTTGGCGTGACGGAAACGGAGAATGACGTGCGCGTTTTCAATTTCACGCTGGAGGATTTCATCGCGAGCTACAACGGCTATTATTGGCAGGATGAGGGCGTGCGTTATCTGCTGGCGGCGGAGGACTGGCAGCAGGAAAATCTGGAGCAGACGGTGCAGTCGGCGGAGCCGGCGACGCGCTACTACTATCGCGCCGACGCAGAAAAATGGACGCTGCCACAGCTGCGTGTCACCGTGCCGGAGGGCAGCGACAAGGTGGAGGAGGTCGCCGTTTGTTACGACGAGCACAGCTACAGCGAAGCGTCCTACGCGCTGTTTGAAAAAGATTGCTTCTACACGCTGAAAACGTTTTTCCCAGAGCTTGACGACAGAGCGCTGACAGAGATCGTCGAGACTGTCAACCAATCCTCCTACGACCACACTTTTCTTTCCAGCCAGCAGTATCGGCCGGGAACTGCGCAGCTGCCGCCGCTGCTCTATCATCGCGATGGCATCGCCGTCTTCGGCTATTTCGCCATCGGCGCGCCGGTGCATTTCTGCGTGATCCCTGTGGACGATGAATCGCTCGCGAACTACGCTGCCAGCGGCGTGGATGTGCGGGAGATTGGCTGAAAATATGTCGAGGCTTCGGCCTCGTTTTTTTATGCTCAGGTGAAGTTTCCTTCATATTTTTATTGACGGTGAAGCGGATATCTGATAACATGAAGGTAACTTCATATGAAGGACACTTCATATTGTAAAGGAGTGCGCGCATGAAAACGAGAGTGAAAGAATTTCGCACGGCGCAGAAACTGACGCAGCAGCAGCTGGCGGATCTGGTGCATGTGTCGTCGCGAACGATCATTTCCATAGAAAAGGGGCAGTACAATCCGTCGCTGATGCTGGCCTACCGCATGGCGCAGGTGTTTGGCGTGAGCGTGGAGGAGCTGTGCTGTCTGGCTGAGAATATGCGAGAGGAGGACAAGCTCTATGAAGATTTATAATAAGAAAGGTTTTGCCTGGGGGATTTTCTGGCTGGTGCTTGGTGTGAGTGCTCTGGCAGCGGATCTCTGGATCAATCCGGACGATTTTCTGCCGAAAACGATCAAGGATGTGATCATTGATTTCATCATCCTCATCATGGGGCTGGTTGGATTTCTGCGTGCGTTTTCTGCGAAGGCGACGCGCGAGGATATTATTGAAGAAAACGACGAGCGCAACAAGCTGGTGAAACTCAAGAGTGAGGCCAAGACAGGCAACCTGATGTTTTGGGTTTACTGCATCGTTGCTGTTATCGGCGGCGTGGGCTTTACGCTGACGGCAAACGAAGGCTGGGCATTCTTCTGTGTGACGGCGCTGTTGCTGATCACTGTTTGGTTCGTTTGTTCGATTGCGACGATTATTTACTATGAAAAGCATGTGTGAGGAGGGAGAACAATGACGATCTATAATAAAAGTGGTTTTGTCTGGGGGATTATCTGGACGATTCTCGGCGTGGCGCGGCTGGCGCTCTTGGTGATTGTGCCGGAAGATTCGACGGCGCAGCTGATCAAGGGCTTGGTGCTCGGGATCTTTATGCTGATATTGGGCGTGACGATGTTCCGCCGAGCATTTTCCAAGCAGGCGACGCGCGAGGATCGCATCGAGCAGCGCGACGAGCGCAACAAATTGGTCACGCTTAAAGCTCAGGCGCGGACGTCGACGGTGCTGCTCTGGACGATCGTGGTTTTTATGGCAGCGGGATTTGTCGGCTATATGGTGACGAACAATGTTGCCTGGGCGTTTGTGTTTACTGTGCCGGCGGTGTTTCTGATCGTCTACATGTTTTCGATCATTGGTCTGACGATCTATTACGAGCATCGCGAGTGAGGAGGGACGATGATGAAACAAACACCACGACCACGCTCGTACAAGGACGAGCGCGACGAGATGATCGATCGCGAGACGAACGGCGCGGCGCTGGATGCGATCATCACAGGCGCGGAGGTGCTGGCGATCGTGTGCTGGCGGCGCAAAAATCCAGCGTGGAAGGGCGCGCTGGCATTGCTCTTTTTCGCGCTGGCCGGAAAATTCTGGCCGATGGGCGAAGCGTATGAGGAAAAGGCGTATCGCAAGGCCGGAGTGGTGTGTGGCAGCATTGGCGCTGCGCTCTTGGCGGCGTGCGGACGCGCGATGAAACGCCGCGAGGAAAAATGACACCGAGGGGGAAGGCTTTCTGGATTCGGAAGGCCTTTTTTGTTTGCGCGCGCTGCGCTATACTGAACGGAGAAAGGAGCGGATATGGATGAACAGCGGAGAATTTGCACGATTGGCCGGGGTGACGCAGCGGGCGCTGCGCCATTGGCGAAAGTTGGGACTGCTGTCGGATGTGGGCGTGAGCGAGAATGGCTATTTTGATTACACGGTGCGGGATCTTGTGAAGGTGCTGCGTATCAAAAATCTTTCGGCGCTGGGATTTTCGCTGGCGCAGGTGAAGGAAATGCTTGCGGAAAATGGTGACGATGCGCAGGCGATTGCTGCTCTGGACGCGTCGCTGGCGGAGCAGATCGCAGAATTGACGGCGCAGCGGCAGATGCTGGCGCTTTTGGCGCTGTATGATCTGCCGGCGGAAACGCCGTTAAATTTTGTGCGATTGATCGCGCTTTTGATCCAGCACGGGTATCCACAGATACTGCTCGAGCGGGAGATCGATGGGCTGTTGATGGCGGACCATCTCATGGACGAGGAGGGACTGGCGGTGATCATCGCCTGCTATGAAAAGATCATCGATGAGGGATTGTTCGATGCGTACTGTGAATTTGGCGAGGCGATGTATATGTTGACGGAACAGGCTTCTGAGTCAGAAATTGCAGCCTTGGCGGAGCAGGGAACCGCGCTTTTTCAGTCGCTTTTGGACGACGGGGTGCTGGCGGAGATTGTGATGACTGCGCAGGGCGATGTGCCGGACGAACTGGAAGCGCTTTTCCGCGTTTACGACGGCGAGATGTTTTTTGCGCAGCAGACGGAGATTGTGGATAGAATTCTTGAAAATTTGAGAAAAGAGTCTTGACCTGGACGCTGCGTCGGGGCTTATGCTGATCCTGTAAATTTGATCGGAGGGATTTAGCATGAGTATATTTGAAGGAAAAGACAAGCGTATGCTTGCGTTGGCCATGGCTCTGGGCGTGGTGAATTCAGTGGCATCGGCGTTTGTGGCGATCCTGCTGCAGCAGGTACTGGATGTGGCGGTGCGCGGTGACGGCGCGGGATTTTGGCGGCTGTGCCAGATTATGGCTGGCTATGTGCTGATACTGGCGGCGCTCTCGTTTGCAGAATCGCTCTGCGGAAAAGTTTTACTGCGCGGCGTGACGAAAAATCTTCGCGCGCGGGTGTTCCGCGGGATCATGCGCCGGCGGCCGCAGGCTTTCTATGAAAAAGATTCGGCGGCATACCTGTCGGCGGTGGTTAATGATGTGAAGATCATTGAGGAAAACATGCTTGTGCCGCTTCTGGACGCTTCGTCAATGGTTGCGCTTTTTCTTGCGACGTTGGGGATTTTGGTGTATCTGAGTCCGCTGGTGACGGGGATCTTGCTGGTGTTTTTGCTGTTGCTATTTCTTTTGCCGGCGCTGCTTGGCAAGGCGTTGGAGCGGCGACAGACTGTGTATTCGGAAAAACTGGCGCGGTTCACGGCGGTGGCGAACGAGCTTTTCGGTGGTTATGCGGTCGTTCGCAATTTTGCTGAGGGACTGTATGCTGCCCGTCGTTTCCAGCGCGCCAACGAAAATGCGGCGGACGCGAAGTTTCGCGCCGATGCGTTTGTTGCAGTTAATGAAATGACAGCGGCGATGATCTCGCTGGCGAGTAATATTGTTGTGGTGATGGTTGCGGCATGGCTGGTGATGCATGGAGCGATCACGGTTGGCACGCTGTTGGCGCTGATCCAGCTCAGTGCGACATTCAGCACGCCGGTGCTGTTGATCCTGCAAAATCTACCGAAGATCCAGGGCGCGCGGCCGGTGCTGAAAAAACTTGCAGATTTTGCGGAGAATGAAGAAGCGTGGGAAGAAAACGGGGCGTGCGGAGCGACATTTGACGAAAAACTGACGGTAAATGATCTGCAATTTTGTTATACGCCGGAGCAGAAAATTCTCAAAGGCGTAGATCTGACGCTCTGCAAAGGCGGAAAGATTGCGCTGGTGGGCACTTCTGGCAGTGGCAAGTCGACGCTCATTCAGCTGCTCTGTGGTTATTCAGCAGAATATACCGGCAGCATCGCCTATGACGGCCGAGAGGTGCGTGAGCTGGGGCGCAATGATTTCAGCCGGTTGATCGCGCTGATGCCGCAAAATGTGACGCTCTTTGATGTGAGCCTGCGGGAAAATATCACGCTGGGTGCGCAGATCGCTGAGGATTTTCTGCAAGAAATCCTGGTGCGCAGCGGCGTAGAGGAATTTCTGCCAGCGCTGGAGGATGGGCTGGAAACGCATGTCGGAGAAAATGGCAGCCGTCTTTCCGGTGGACAGCGGCAACGCGTCGCTCTGGCGCGTGCGCTTGTGAGGCGTGCACCGATCCTGATTCTCGACGAAGGAACGTCAGCCGTCGACCAGCAGACAGCGCTGGCGATTGAGCGCGATCTGCTCGAAGATCCTGCGCTGACGCTTTTAGTCATCACACATCATTTGTCCGATGAGTTGGCTGCGCACTACGATACTGTGCTGGAAATGAAAAATGGTCAGCTTGTACCACGCACATACTAAATATTATAAATTTTTAGAAAAATAAGCGTAGGCAGGAGCGGAGAAACCTGATAAAATAGTTTCAGGATAAGCTAGAGAAATTGAGAGGAGAAATCACTATGGCTATGGAACGAACTTATATCATGCTGAAACCGGACTGTGTGCGTCGCGGGCTGATGGGCGAGGTGATCGCGCGCATTGAGCGCAAGGGTTTTGCGATCACGGAAGCGAAGATGATGCGGCTGTACGAGGCGATTCTGCGCGAGCATTATGCGCACCTCACGGAAAAGCCGTTCTTCCCTGAGCTGGTGGAATATATGACGTCTGGTCCGGTGCTGGGAATGATCGTCGAGGGCGACAATGCCGTGAAGGGAATGCGCATTCTCATGGGCGCGACGAAATATGAGGAAGCGGCTGCGGGCACGATCCGCGGCGATTTTGCGACGAGCACGACGGAAAATATCATTCACGGCTCAGATTCGCCGGAGAACGCGGAGATTGAGATCGCGCGCTTTTTTGGCTAAAAATGACTGTGCAAAAGCTCAGCGAAGGCTGGGCTTTTTTCGTGGGAGGGAGAACGATGACGATCACGGAGATCACGACGGATAAAAAACGCTATCTCGATCTGCTGCTGTTGGCGGATGAGGAGGAGCGGATGATCGATGGCTATCTTGAGCGTGGGCGGCTGTTTGTGCTTGCGGATCCGGAGCTCAAAACGGTCTGCGTAGTCACGGACGAGGGAAACGGCGTGGCGGAGATCAAAAATCTGGCGACGGCGCCGGCTGCGCAGCGACGGGGATATGGGCGCGCGATGGTGGATTATGTGAAAAATCTCTGCCGCGACGAATTTCGGACGCTGCGCGTGGGCACGGGCGAGAGTCCGCTGACGCTGCCGTTTTATGAGGCCTGTGGTTTCAAACGGGCGTATGTGATCGCGGATTTTTTCACGGAGCACTACGATCATCCGATCGTCGAAGCGGGGCAGCTGCTCAGAGATATGATCGTGCTGGAATTGTCGCTGGCGAATGAATCGGAATTTGGTGCAAAAGGATGAGATAATAGAAATTTATAAAATTTCTTAGCGGATTTAAGAAAAAATTAAAGTTTTTACAACGTTCATCCCGTATAATAAGCTCTGGATTGTAACTTCAGAGGAAGGGCTCTCAGAAAGGGATGCACTTTGTATGAAAAAAGGATTGATGATCATTCTCTTCACGGCGGCGATCTGCTGCTGTGTATTGGGAATTTATATGACGATGGACAGCCGTATCGCAGAACCGGCGATCGACGAGGATGCGTCGCTCCTCATCAAGGATAAGGTGACGAAGGACGACGCTGCTGAAGAAGAATCGCAGGAAGCAGCGGCGCCTGAGCGCAAGAGCGCTGAGGAGATCGCGAAAAATCTGGAGCTGATCGTGACGGGATCGATGCTGGAGAATGGTTTCGATGAATCACAGGTGGGCATTGTGGTGCACGATTATGTGACGGATGCGGTGTATGCGGTGAACGCGGACAGCTATTTTACTGCTGGCAGCACATACAAGGTGCCGCTGGCGATGCTCTATTACGAAAAGCTCGCTGCTGGCGAGTTCACGCCGGCGCACGGGCTTTACTACGATGCGTCATATTATGAAGAAGGCGGGCCGATCGGCGCGACGTATCTGCCGGGGGATTATATCTCTGTGGAAGAATTGCTGCACGCGGTGATCGTCGACAGCGACAACACGGCGGCGCATATCCTCTACGAAAATCTCGGCGGCTGGGTAGAATTCAAGCGCGACGTGGCGAAATACAGCAGCAAGGAGATCATTGAGGCGACAGACGACACGTATTATTCCTACTGGAACGAATTCACGGCGTCGTATATGAACGATGTGCTCGATTATCTGTACGATCACCGGGAAAATTTTGAAACGCTCATCGCTGATCTGACGGAAGCGAAGCCGAACGATTATCTCAACAGCGTCATCGGCGGCACAAAAATGGCGCAGAAGTACGGCCAGTACGAAGAAGCGGAAAATGCGCTGGGATTTTCCACGAGCGGCCGCCCGTACAGCATTGTCGTCTACACGAGCCTGGGCTACGCCGGGCGCGAGTGGATGGGCGAGCTCAACGCGCTGATCTGGGATTATTTTGCGCAGGTTGAGCTGGAAGAGCAGCCGCAGAAGCAAACAGATGCAGAAGCATGACGACAGAGGTCGTGTCCTTGACGGGCACGGCCTCTGCATTTTATAATATGAGAATATGCGAAAGGAGGAGGACGATGGATCACGTAAAAACGCACGGCGGAGTGCGGCGACGAGCGTTCAGGGCTGCGTTTCCGTGCACGATCCCGATCTTTGCGGGATTCTGGTTTCTGGGGCTGGCCTACGGCATCTATATGCATGTGTCTGGCTTCAGCTTTATCTATCCCTGTCTGATGGCGCTGACGATTTTCGGTGGATCGCTGGAATTTGTCGCGGTGTCGATGCTCTTGAGTCCGTTCGCGCCGCTGCAGACGTTTCTTGTGGCGCTGATGATCCAGGCGCGCCATCTGTTCTATGGCATCGCCATGCTCGATAAATTCAAAGGGCTCGGCTGGAAGCGCTGGTATCTGATCTTCGGCATGTGCGACGAGACGTTTTCGATCAACTATTCAGCGAAGATCCCGCCGGATGTGGATCGCGGCTGGTTTATGTTTTTTGTGACGCTGCTCAACCAGTTTTACTGGGTGTCGGGCGCGACGATCGGCGGGCTCGCCGGCAATCTCATCAATTTCAACACCGAGGGCCTGGATTTTGTGCTCACGGCGATGTTCGTCGTCATTTTCCTCGAGCAGCTGCTGAAGGAGCGCAAGCATTACACAGCGATCATCGGTCTCGCTGCTTCCCTCGGCTGCCTGCTCTTTTTCGGCGCGGACGGTTTCCTGATCCCGAGCATGTGCGTGATTTTGCTGTTGCTCGTGGGCTTTCGCAAACCTCTTGAAAAGGCAGGTGGCTGGTCATGACACTCGCTCAGCAGATCCTCACCATCGCCATTTGCGCGCTGGCGACAATGGCGACGCGTTTCCTGCCGTTCCTCGTTTTTCGCGAAGGCCGGCCGACGCCGCCGCTGGTGATCTATCTTGGCAAGGCGCTGCCGTCGGCGATCTTTGCCATGCTCGTCGTTTACAGCCTGCGCAATGTGGACGTGCTCAGTCAGAGCCACGGCTTGCCGGAACTTTTGGCCATCGTCGTCACTGTGGCGCTGCATCTCTGGAAACGACAGATGCTCGTTTCCATCGCTGGCGGCACCGTGTGCTACATGCTGCTCGTGCAGCTCGTTTTCTGATATTGCTGCGTAAAGCGCTCGTCATATTGGCGGCGCTTTTTTTCGTGGCTGTAAAGATGCGGTGAGCGCGCTGTAAAATTTGCAGAGACTTGTGACGGTTTCCGCCAGCGCTCTTGCTGTCGTTTCAGCTTTTTGTTACACTAAATAGGAACCGTTTTATCATCCGGCGCAAGCCGGAAATCATCACGAAGAAAGGTGAAGACTCACATGAAGAAACACGGTAAAAAAGTACTCTCGCTGATCCTTGCCGGCGCCATGATGTGGAGCTCGGCGCTGCCGATGTTCGCTGCAAATGAGAACACTGCGCCGGATGCAGACGACATCGTCGTGCTCTACACCAACGACATCCACTGCACGTCTGACGACGGCATGTCCTACGCAGCCATCGCCGGCTACAAATCAGAGATGGAAGCGACCTACGGCGCTGACAACGTCACGCTCGTCGACAATGGCGACGCCATTCAGGGCGCTGTACTCGGCACACTTTCTGACGGCGAGTGGATCGTCGACATTATGAACGAGGTTGGTTATGATCTCGCGATCCCTGGCAACCACGAATTTGATTTCGGCATGGACCAGTTCCTCGACATCGCGAAAAATCAGGCAGCGTATCAATACCTGAGCTGCAATTTCCTGGATAAAGACGGCAACACCGTGCTCGATCCATACAAGATCGTGTCCTACGGCGACACCGACATCGCTTACGTCGGCATTTCCACGCCGGAAACCATTTCCAAATCCACGCCGGCGTTTTTCCAGGATGAAAACGGCAACTACATCTACAGCTTCTGCCAGGGTGAAAACGGCCAGGAGCTTTACGATCGCGTGCAGGATACCGTTGACGCTGCGCGCGCTGACGGCGCAGATTATGTCGTCGCGCTGGCGCATCTCGGCGAAGATCTCGCCAGCCGTCCATGGATGAGCACGGAAGTCATCGCCAACACCACAGGCATCGATGCGGTGCTCGACGGCCATTCTCACACAGTGGATGCTGAACAGATCGTCAAAAATGCTGACGGTGAAGACGTTGTTCTCAGCCAGACCGGCACCAAAGCAGAATCCATCGGCCAGCTCACCATCGATCCAGCCACCGGCGAAATGAGCACACAGCTTGTGAAACTCGCCGATGTTGCCACCGACAGCCCAGCGTACACCGCTGCCCAGACCTACATTCAGGGCATTCAGGAAAAATATCAGGATGTCGTGGCAGAAGTCGTTGCAACCTCTGACGTGACGCTCACAGTGAGCGACCCAGCCACCAGCGATCGCCGCGTTCGTTCCGCGGAAACAAACATGGGCGATTTCTGCGCCGATGCGTACCGCGAAGTCATGGGCGCTGACATCGGATTTGTCAACGGCGGCGGCATTCGTGCGGATATCACGCCTGGCGATGTGACGTATGGCGATCTCATCGCTGTGCATCCGTTCGGCAATATGATCTGTCTCGCAGAAGTCAGCGGCCAGCAGATCCTCGACGCTCTTGAAATGGGCGCAAGAGTCGTCGGCACCGCTGAAAGTGGCGGCTTCCAGCAGGTTTCCGGGCTGAAATACACCGTCAACACGCAGATCCCAAGCTCCGTCGTCCTCGATGACAACGGCTCCTTCGTCGAAGTGTCCGGGGCTCGCCGCGTCAGCGATGTGATGGTAGAAAATCGTGAGACCGGCGCGTACGAGCCGATCGATCCAAATGCGACTTACACCCTCGCTGGTCACAATTACATGCTGAAGCAGGGCGGCGATGGATTTACCATGTTTGGTGAAGACAATATCAAGCTGCTCCTCGACGAAACCATGGTCGACAACGAAGTGCTCATCGATTATCTCACCGAAAATCTCGATGGCGTGATCGGCGAAGAATATGCGGATCCATACGGCCAGGGCCGCATCACCATCAACAACGAGCCTGTCGAAATTCCTGAAGAACCAACCGGCGATCTGCCATTCATCGATGTGGATCCAGATAGCTGGTATTATGGCGCTGTGGAATACGCGTATGAAAATGGTCTCATGAACGGCGTCGCCGCTGATCAGTTTGCACCACAGACGACGCTCACCCGCGCCATGATGGCCGCTGTGCTCGCTAATCTCGAAAATGGCAGCGCCAATACGTCCGGCAGCTTCAGCGATGTCGCCGACGGCGCCTGGTACGCAGATGCTGTCAACTGGGCAGCGGAAAACGGCATCGTCAATGGCTACGAAGACGGCACCTTCCGTCCAGATGCGCCGCTCACCCGCGAACAGATGGCGGCCTTCCTCTATAATTACGCTGCCTACAAAGGCTACGACGTGAGCGCGACGAACGATCTCGCACAGTTCAGCGACGCAGCTCAGGTCAGCAGCTGGGCAGCTGACGTTGTAAAATGGGCCGTCGGTGCCGATCTGCTTCACGGCGTCGGTGACGACAAGCTCGCGCCAACTGGCACGGCGACGCGCGCAGAAGTGGCAGCGATCCTCGCAAATTTCTGTGAGAACGTTGCGGATCTCGGCGCTGACGAAGAAGTCGCCGCCTGACAAACGCGCAATATTTCCCCCGCATGAACGCGGGGGATTTTTTTATCTTCTAAGATAAGAATTTACTGTTTCCATTTCTAGATAAACTCCGCGCGCCAACTTATTGACACATCAACAAGTTGCGAGTACAATAGCCTTGTTGAAAAATCAATAAGATGCAAAACGGGCGCCACAAAAAAATCCCAACCGGCTCCCGTTGCAAAGATATGGAGGAAATCATTATGGTATTTGAAGCAGTACAGGAACTTTTGGCAGATCGTCTGGAATGTGAACCATCTGAGATCACCATGGACAGCACTTTCCATGATCTCGGCATCGATTCCCTGGACACCGTCGACCTTTTGATGGAACTCGAAGACAAGCTCGACATCTCCATCGAACTCGATGAAAAAGTTGAGACTGTCGGCGATCTCGTAAACTTCGTCGAAAAACTTCAGAAGTAAGAAAAGAGGCGCGCTCATGATCAACACACCGATCACCGAAATGCTGGGCATCGAATATCCAGTGTTTCAGGGTGGCATGGCATGGGTCGCCGACGGCAAACTGGCAGCTGCAGTGTCGAACGGCGGTGGTCTTGGGATCATCGCCGCCGGCAATGCGCCAGTCGATGTCGTTCGCGAAGAGATCCATATCGCAAAATCCTTAACCGACAAACCATTCGGCGTCAACATCATGCTGATGAGCCCATCTGCCGATGAAGTGGCAGCGCTCGTCTGCGAAGAAAAAGTGGCTGTGGTCACGACTGGCGCCGGAAATCCTTCCAAATATATCGAAGCCTGGAAGCAGGCAGGCATCAAAGTCATTCCTGTCGTCGCTTCTGTGGCGCTGGCCAAACTCATGCAGCGTCTCGGCGCTGACGCAGTGATCGCTGAAGGTGGCGAAAGCGGCGGCCACGTTGGCGAGCTCAACACGATGGTGCTCGTGCCGCTGATCGCTGACGCTGTCACGATCCCTGTGCTGGCAGCTGGCGGCATCGCCGATGGCCGCGGATTCGCAGCGGCGTTCATGCTGGGCGCTTGCGGCGTGCAGATGGGAACGCGTTTCCTCTCTGCAGAAGAATGCGGCATCCATGACGAATATAAGAAAAAAATCCTCAAAGCCAACGACCGCAGCACCGCCGTCACCGGCAAACGTCTCGGTCATCCTGTGCGCAGCCTGCGCACCAATTTCACCCGTGAATACACGAAAGCCGAATACGGCGGCCTCAGCGACGAAGAACTGGAAGCCATGGGCGCCGGCGCGCTGCGCAAAGCTGTCAAAGAAGGCGATAGCGAGAACGGCTGCTTTATGGCCGGTGAATCCTGCGCGCTCGTGACAAAGATTCAGCCAGCTGCTGAGATCATCCGCGATGTGGTCACGGAAGGCGAAGCACTCTTGAAAGGAGCCATGCAGTGGGTAAAATAGCATTCGTTTTTGCCGGCCAAGGCGCACAGTACAGCGGCATGGGCAAAGATTTTTACGCATCGAGCGCTGCTGCCAGAGCAGTGTTCGACGAAGCGGAAGCGCTCCGTCCAGGCACCCTCGCGCAGTGCTTTGAAAGCGACGAAGCGGTGCTCAAGGAAACCAAAAATACCCAGCCTGACATGTTCGCAGTCGAGCTTGCGACCGCGGCGGCCCTCACAGCGAGCGGCATCCGCGCGGACATGACGGCTGGATTTTCATTAGGCGAGCTGGCGGCGCTGGCTTACGCCGGTGCAGGCAGCTTTGCAGAGATTTTCCAGCTGGTCACCAAGCGCGGCGCGCTCATGCAGCAGGCCGCCGAGGAGCAGCCAACGGCCATGGTCGCTGCGCTGAAGCTTTCTGCTGAGGACGTGGAAAAGCTCTGCGCAGAGTTCGCGAACGTCTATCCCGTCAATTTCAACTGTCCGGGCCAGATTTCCTGCTCCGGTCTCGCTGAAGAAATCAAAGCGTTCAGCGCCGCTGTCAAAGAAGCTGGCGGTCGCGCTGTGCCACTCAAAGTGAAGGGCGGTTTCCATTCGCCATTTATGAAAGAGGCTGCAGCTGCTTTTGATAAGGAGCTTGCGGCCGTCGCTTTCAAAACGCTGGAGATCCCTGTCTACGCCAACTGCAATGGCCTGCCTTACAGCGAGGATGTGGTCGCCATCCTGTCGCAGCAGATGGCCAATCCTGTGCGCTGGGAAACGAGCGTGCGCAATATGATCGCAGCCGGCTGTGATACGTTCATCGAGATCGGCCCTGGCGATACGCTCTCGGGCATGATCAAACGCATCGACGGAAACGTGCGCCGCTATACCTGTGGCAGCATCGAAGAAATGAATAAGATCTTAGAAGAGGTGAAGGCATGATCCAAGGAAAAACAGCCATTGTCACCGGCGGTTCCCGTGGCATCGGCGCAGCAACGGCGAAGAAGCTCGCCAGCCTCGGCGCCAATATCGCCGTCATCTATGCCGGGAACGAAGCTGCAGCGAACGCTGTCTGTGAAGAATGCCGTGCGCATGGTGTGAAAGCGGAAGCTTTTCAGTGCGACGTCGCCGATTTCGCGCAGACCAAGGAAACCGTTGCCCTTATTAAGGAAGCTTTTGGCACAGTGGACATCCTCATCAACTGCGCCGGCATCACGCGCGACAAGCTCCTGGCGATGATGCGCGAGGACGATTTCGACGCAGTCATCGCGACCAACCTCAAGGGCACCTGGAACATGATCCGCCAGTGCTGCGGCATTTTCATCCGCAACAAGGGCGGCAGCATCGTCAATGTGTCGTCGGTCGTCGGCCTCACCGGCAACGCCGGTCAGAGCAATTATTCTGCGTCGAAAGCCGGCATCATCGGCCTCACAAAATCGACAGCCAAGGAGCTGGCGGCGAAAAATATCCGCTGCAATGCAGTAGCCCCTGGCTTTATCGCCACCGATATGACAAAAGATCTCGGCGGCGAAGACAGCCCATGGCTGAAAATGATCCCGCTTGCGCGCGCAGGCGAAGCAGAAGAGGTCGCTGAAGCGATCGTCTTCCTGGCAGACGCTGCGTATATCACCGGTGAGGTGCTGCGCGTCGACGGCGGCATGGCAATGTAAAAGGAGTGTTTGCATGAACGGACAATTACACAGAGTGGTTGTGACAGGGATCGGCGTTGTCTCCCCTGTCGGCAATACCCTCGAAGAAACCTGGAACAATCTCGTGAACGGCGTGTGCGGTATTGCGCCGATCACGCTTTTTGATACAACAGACTACAAAGCAAAAGTCGCCGGCGAAGTCAAAAATTTTGAGCCGCGCGATTATATGACGAAGCAGGAAATCCTGCGCAGCGACCGTTTCACCCAGCTCGCTGTCGCTGCAGCCGCTCAGGCTGTGGAAGAAAGCGGCGTCATCGGCACCGTTGATCCTGCGCGCATCGGCGTTTATTTTGGCTCCGGCATCGGCGGCATCAATACGATGACCAAGGAACATGCCAAGCTTCTCAACAAGGGGCCAGCGCGTGTTTCTCCATACTGCGTGCCAATGATGATCGCCAACATGGCAGCTGGCGAGATCGCCATCCGCTACAATTGTCAGGGCGCAGCCATGCCGGCTGTCACAGCCTGCGCGTCTGGCTCCAACGCCATCGGCGAAGCGCTGCGTCAGATCCGTCACGGCTATGCCGACGCTGTCATCACCGGCGGTTCGGATGCGGCTGTCAACGAACTCGGCGTGGCAGGATTCGTGAACATGCACGCGCTTTCCACGTCGGAAGATCCGAACGCTGCCTCCCTGCCATTCGACAAACGCCGCGCCGGTTTTGTCATCGGCGAAGGGGCGACGGCGCTTGTGCTCGAAGAATATGAACATGCTGTCGCTCGCGGTGCGAAAATCTATGGCGAGGTTTGCGGCTACGGCTCGACCTGCGACGCTTATCACATGACTTCCCCAGCGCCAGACGCAGCCGGCGGTGCCCGCGCGATGATCCAGGCGATGGAAGAAGCTGGCTACAGCGAAAGCGACCGCGTTTATGTCAACGCCCACGGCACCGGCACGCCGATGAACGATTCCGGCGAAACCACCGCGATCAAAACGGCCCTCGGCGAAGAAAAAGCGCATGAGATCCTCATCAGCTCGACAAAATCGATGACCGGTCATCTTCTCGGCGCAGCTGGCGCTATCGAAGCGGCTGTTTGTCTGAAGGTGCTTGAGACTGGCATTGTTCCGCCAACGATCAATCTCGAGGAGCCAGATCCAGCCTGCGATCTCAACTATGTGCCAAACAAAGCTGTAGAAGCAGAGATTGATCTCTGTCTTTCCAACTCTCTGGGCTTCGGCGGCCACAACGCCTGCCTGGCCTTTAGAAAGGTGTGAGCATGATGAACGAACAAACGATCCGCGAATACGCCGCGCTCATGAAGGAGCTCGGCCTCACCGCCATCGAAGTGGACGAGAGCCGCGACTATTTTCGCCTCGAGTGCGACAAGGGACCACAGGTGATCACCGCAGCGCCAGCGGTGAACGCGCCGATGGTCCGTCCAGAATCAGCGCCGGTGGCGACGAACGTGAGCTATAAAACCACCAGCTTCAAATCGCCGATGGTCGGCGTTTTCTACGCAGCGCCAACGGAAGATGCAGAACCGTTCGTCAAAGTTGGCGATCAGGTGAAGAAGGGCGACACCCTCTGCATCATCGAAGCGATGAAACTGATGAATGAAGTCGTCGCGGAAAACGACGGCGTCATCGAAGCAATCTGTGTGGAAAACGGGCAGCTTGTCGAATATGGTACCGAACTTTTCCGCATCAAGGAGATGGATGTATGAACCAGGAAGAGATCAAAGAGATTCTGCCCCATCGCGACAACATGCTCTTAGTCGACGAAGTGGTGCAGGACGGCGAAGAAGCCATCGGCACCTACCACGTGCGCGGCGACGAATTTTTCCTGCAGGGACATTTTCCTGGCAATCCTGTGGTGCCGGGCGTGATCCTCTGCGAAATTCTCGCCCAGTCCGCCTGCATTCTTCTGCGCGGAGAGATGACCGACGGCAAGCTGCCGATGTACACCGGACTGGACAAGGTCAAGTTCAAAGCGCCGGTGCGTCCTGGCGATACGTTTACGACGAAATGTCACATCAAACGTCACATGGGACCATTTTATTTTGCAGAAGGCAGTGGATACGTTGGCGACACGCTGTGCGTGAAAGCCGAATTTTCCTTTGCCATCGTGGAGCAGTGAGGCTATGTTTACAAAAATTTTGATTGCCAATCGCGGCGAGATCGCTGTGCGTATCATCCGCGCCTGCAAGGATATGGGCATCGCCACTGTGGCTGTCTATTCTGAAGCCGACCGCGATGCGCTGCATGTGGCGCTGGCAGATGAAGCCATCTGCATCGGCCCGGCGGCGAGCACCGACAGCTATCTCAACGAAGCGCGTATTGTGAGCGCAGCGCTGGCGACTGGCGCTGTGGCGATCCATCCTGGCTACGGTTTTTTGTCAGAAAACGATCATTTTGCAGCGCTCTGTGAAGCCAACGATCTCGTTTTCATCGGCGCACCGGCGAAAACGATGCAGGCGCTCTCCGACAAATCGAAGATCAAGAGCATGATGCGCGACGTCGGACTGCCGATCATTCCTGGCACCGAAACGTTGGCGAATGTCGACGAAGCGATCCGCGAAGCGGAGAAGATCGGTTATCCGGTCATGCTCAAAGCGCGCTCCGGCGGCGGTGGTCGCGGCATTCGCATGGTCACTTCGCCAGAGGAGCTGGAGCAGGTTTTTGCGACAGCGGAAGCGGAGAGCCGCGCGGCTTTTGGCGACGGTGCGCTCTATCTGGAAAAATGTGTGTATCCGGCGCGCCACGTGGAATTTCAGATCCTCGCCGATGAATATGGCAACGTCGTCTGCCTCGGCGAGCGCGATTGTTCTGTGCAGCTGCGCCATCAGAAGCTCATCGAAGAAGCGCCGTCGCCAGCTGTCACCGCGGAAATGCGCGACGCTCTCATCGAAGACATCTGCGCTGCAGTTAAAGCCATCGGCTACGTCGGACTCGGCACGCTGGAATTTTTGCTCGACAAGGGCGGACATTTCTGGTTCATGGAAATGAATCTGCGTCTGCAGGTTGAGCACGGCGTTACAGAATTGCTTTACGGCGTCGATCTTGTGAAATGGCAGATCCGTGTCGCCTGTGGGATCCCGCTGGGATTTACGCAGGAGGATCTGGCGCTGCGCGGCGCCTGCATCGAATGCCGCATCAACGCGCGCTCTACTGGCAAAATCACGACGCTGCATGTGCCAGGCGGACCGTTTGTGCGCTTCGATACATTTCTGATCCAGGGCGGGACGATCTCACCGTTTTACGATTCCCTGCTCGGCAAGCTCATCGTCTGGGCCAGCGATCGCGACGAAGCGGTGCGAAAAATGCGCGCAGCGCTCTGCGAGCTGGTCATCGAGGGCGTGGAGACGAACATTGAAGAACAGCTCGCGCTGATCGGCGAGCAGGATTTTGTGCTGGGTACCTACGATTTGAGATTTATGGAAGGACGGTGAGCTGAATGGCATTCCTGAATTTTCGCAGAAATCCTGACAACGCGCTCGAATCTGGCGGCCGCAAGGTCAGCCAGACGGCCGCTGAAAAAAATGAGATCACCTGTCCAAACTGTCACCGTTCTGTCGAAGCTGACAAGCTTGCTGCGACGCTTTCCTGTTGCCCGCACTGCGGCCATCATTTCAGCGTTTCGGCGCGGGAACGCATCAATATGATCTGCGACCGCAACAGTTTTGTCGAGCTTTTCGGCGACATCGTTTCAAAAGATCCGCTGCAGTTTCATGAGTACGGCCAGAAGCTCGCAAAAGCGCAGCAGGCTTCCGGTGAAAACGAGGCTGTCATTTGTGGCACGGCTTCCGTCGGTGGTGCGAAATGCGCCTTCTTTGTGATGGAAGGAAAATTCATGATGGGCAGCATGGGCGCCGCCGTCGGCGAGCGCATCACGCGACTTTTTGAACATGCGATCGAAAAACGACTGCCGGTTGTCGGCTATACCGTTTCTGGCGGTGCGCGCATGCAGGAAGGGATGTTTTCCCTCATGCAGATGGCGAAAGTCAGCGGTGCTGTCTACAAACACAGCCAGGCTGGCTTGCTCTATATGCCGGTCCTCACAGGTCCGACGACAGGCGGCGTCACAGCCAGCTTCGCCATGGAAGGCGATATCATTCTCGCTGAGCCTGGTGCGCACATCGGTTTTGCCGGTGCGCGTGTCATCGAGCAGACGACGCGCAAAAGCCTGCCGAAAGGTTTCCAGACGGCAGAATTTTTGCTGGAGCACGGATTCGTCGACGCCATCGTGCCGCGCGCGGAGCAGCGCGTGACGCTGTCGCGTCTGTTGAAGCTGCACGGAGAAAGGAGCGGCCAATGAGTACAGAAGCATTTGAGAGCGTCAAGATCGCCCGCGACAGCAAGCGTCCGACGGGGCTCGATTATATCAATGCGATGTTCAGCGAATTTTTCGAGCTGCATGGTGATCGCCGCTTCGGCGACGATGCAGCGATCGTTGGCGGCGTTGCCTACCTCGGACGCCAGCCGGTGACCGTCATCGCCATCGAAAAAGGCCACACGATCAAAGAGCGCAACGCGCGCTTGTCTGGTGCGCCGCATCCGGAAGGCTACCGCAAAGCGCTCAGACTGATGCAGCAGGCGGAAAAATTCCAGCGCCCGATCATCTGTTTTGTCGACACCTCCGGTGCCTATTGCGGCATCGGCGCGGAAGCGCGCGGACAGGGACAGGCCATCGCTGAAAATCTCGTCGAGATGATGGGATTTTCTGTGCCGATCATCTCCATCTTCATTGGCGAAGGCGGCAGCGGCGGCGCGCTCGCCCTTGGTGTTGCCAACCGCGTTTGGATGCTGGAGCATTCTGTGTATTCGGTGATCTCGCCAGAAGGCTGCGCGAGCATTCTCTGGAAAGACGCAAAAAAAGCCGACGAGGCTGCCGACAATCTGAAGCTGACAGCGCAGGACGCTTACCGTTTTGGTTTTATCGAAAAGATCATTTCTGAAAAAGACCTCGGATCGCGCATTTTCTACAAGGATCTGCAGAAAATGCTGATCGACGAATTAAAGATCCTGGCGCAGGAAGACGATCTCAGCGAAAGCCGCTACAGACGTTTCCGCGCTTTAGGAGCACTTTGAGCAGAGGAGCGACAATGAGTATTTACAAAAAATTCTTCAACGAGACTGTCGACGAAAACGGCAAGCTCCTTGATATCGAGATTCATTATCCTGACAATTTCAACTTCGGCTACGATGTCATCGACGCCATCGCAGCGGAAGATCCAGATAAACGCGCTCTCGTCTGGTGCAACACCGAAGGAGAGGAGCACACTTTTTCCTTCGGAGACATCAGTCGCCAGAGCAATCGCATCGCCAATGTGCTGCTGGCTGCCGGCGTGAAACGCGGTGACCGCGTGATGCTGGCGCTCAAGCGTCACTACGAATACTGGTTCACCGTCATCGCGCTGCATAAGATCGGCGCCGTGATGGTGCCTGTTACCCATATGCTGACGCCGGACGACATCGTCTATCGTCTGGAGGCTGCAAATATTCGCACCATCATCTGCACCACGCAGAACGACGTGCCTGCGCACGTGACAGAGGCGACCCAGCGCGTCGGCGGCGAATTCAAGCTCTGGACCCTCGCCGAAGGGACCAGCGGATTTGCCTGCCTGAACACCGCCATGGCCAACGCGCCGGAAACCCTCGAGCGCGTGGAAACGCTGGCGACCGATCCGATCGCGATCTATTTCACCTCCGGCACCACCGATCAGCCAAAGGGCGTCATCCACGACTGCACCTATCCGCTGGCGCATTTCGTCACCGCCAAATACTGGCAGGGAACGCGCGACGGCGGGCTGCATTTCACCGTTTCTGAGACCGGCTGGGCAAAATCCTCCTGGGGTAAACTCTACGGTCAGTGGCTCAACGAATGCGCCGTCATGGTCTACGATTTTGACAACTTTGAGCCAAAACAGATGGCCAACATCATCAAGAAATATGGCGTCACGTCCTTCTGTGCACCGCCAACCATCTACCGCTACATGACCCGCAAGGCCAATCTCGATTTTCCGGCGCTGGAGCACGCTTCGACTGCTGGCGAATACATGAGCCCGGATATTTTTGAGAAATTCCGCGCCGCCACCGGCCTTGACGTGCGCGGCGGCTATGGACAGACAGAAACAGCGCTGCTCCTGGCCAACTACATCGGCGTACCCTCTCGCGACAGCTCCCTCGGCGTGCCATCGGCGCAGTACCACATCGAGCTGCGCGGCGAAGACGGACAGCCTGTCACCGACGGCGAGATTGGCGAGATCGTCATCGTGCCGCAGAATGGACAACATCCTGTCGGTGTGCTCAGCGGTTATCTCGACGACGAAGCGCGCTATGAAAAAGCCTGGGCAGGCGGCGTTTTCCACACAGGCGACGCCATTTACCGCGACAGCGACGGTTACTACTGGTTCCACGGGCGTTTTGACGACATCATCAAGAGCGGTGGGTATCGCATCGGGCCTTACGAGATCGAGGAAGTGCTGATGAAACATCCAGCCGTGCTTGAATGCAGCGTCATCGGCGTGCCGGACAAACTGCGCGGCCAGGCCATCAAGGCCATCATCGTGCTCGCGCCTGGCTATGAACCATCGCGCGCCCTCGATCGTGAGATTCGCGATTTCTGCAACAGCCAGCTGGCTGAGTATAAATGGCTGCGTCTCATCGAATTTGTTGACGCCATGGATAAGACCATCAGCGGAAAGATCAAAAAGGCCGAGCAGCGCAGAGCGGAAGCTGCACGCGCCTGAGTGTTGAGAATAAGGAAAAAGGAAGTGCCGAATGCAACACCGCGTAACCGATTTTATGACATTGGTGGTCGCCGCTTATAAAAAACTCCAGCAGATCAAGAAAAAACAGACCGCGCTCTACGCGGCCTACGACATCAAAAGTCAGCACGTCATGGTGCTCTTTTTCCTCGGGCACCATTCTTCCGGACTGACTGTCACCGAGCTCGCTAATTTTTGCTGCGAGGACAAATCTGCAACCTCGCGCGCCGTTGAATATCTTGTCGAGCGCGGCTACGCCGTTCACGAGGAAGATATTGCCAGACGCCGCTGGCGTTCCAAGGTGAAGATCACCCCAGCCGGTATGCGTCTCTGTCGCATCATCGATCACGTGTCGATCGAAGCCTCCAACGTTGTCAAAGAAGGCATCTCTGACGAAGATCTGCAGGTTTTTTACCGCGTCTTCCATCAAATGGTCAAGAATATGGACAGATTTCTGTAATAAAAAAGTGTGACACCATCCTGCGTGGTGTCACACTTTTTTATTATTCTGTCGGGATTTCTTCGCCGTCAAGAATGGCAGCGAGCAGATCGTCGTCGTGGTAAACGAGCTTGAGGGAAAATGGCGGATGCTCCTCAGCGAGCAGGCGCAGAAAAATCCTGTCACCCTGCCAGAGATTGAGGGACGGGATCTCCTTTTTCGGCACCCAGCGCAGCACGCCCTCGCGGCAATCTGTGGCGAGCGCGCCGGAAAAACCATCGGCGGTGAAAAGATGCATGTATTCTGCGTCGTTGTCGTTGTAGCAGAAAGTGATGATGCCGCGGTAGCGCCAGTGCGTGAGCGTGAGGCCCGTTTCTTCGCGCACCTCGCGCAGGAGACAGTCGTCTGGCGATTCGCCGGCTTCAAATTTTCCGCCGACACCGATCCACTTGCCCTTGTTGACATCGTGGTCTTTCTTGACGCGGTGCAGCATCAGCATCGCGTCGTCCTTTTCAATGTAGCATAATGTCGTCAATTTCATCTCAGATTCCTCCATTTATAATGGAAACAAAAAACCGCAAGCCCAATCGGACCTGCGGTCATCACGGAGAGAAGGGGATTCGAACCCCTGATACGGTTCCCCGTATACACGATTTCCAGTCGTGCTCCTTCAGCCAAACTCGGACATCTCTCCTCACTCAGCGAATATAATTTTAGCAAAGATGGGTGGTGCTTGTCAATGATAAATTGCATTTCTTTTCATTTTTCTTTGCAGAATTTTTACGCGTGCCCTTGTTGCTGCCAAGCTATTGACAGTCGAATTTTCCGGCAATAAAATGAAAGAAATAATTTGATTTTATCTGTGAAAGGGCGGTGGCGCACATGCTGTATCTGATCATCGTCGTCGTATCGTTTGTTGGGGCGCTGATCCAGGGCGTGACAGGATTTGGTTCGTCGCTGACGATCATGACGCTCCTGCCGTATTTTATGGCGCTGCCGCAGGCGGTGGCGATCAGCTGCGTGATCCCGCTGGCACAGATGGCGGCGTTGGTCTGGCTCTATCGTACGTCGCTGAACTGGCGGCTCATTTTGATACCGTCGGCGTTTTATCTCGTCGGCTGCTGGCTGACGATCCGCAATGCTTTATCTTTTGATCCGACGGCGCTGAAATTTTCCTTCGGGATATTTCTCATCATCATGGGCATTTATTTTCTGCGCTTCAGTGAGAAAGCGCAGGTTAAAAACACGATCCCAGTGATGATCGCCTGCAGTTTTGTTTCAGGATTGATCAATGGGCTCTTCGGCATTGGCGGTCCGCTGATGGTGCTTTACTATATGGCAGCCTGCAAATCGATGAGCGAATACATTGCCTGTCTGCAGTGTTGCTTTTTCATCACAGATATTTACTGCCTGATCCTGCGCACGCAGGAAGGCATTTTCACCGCCGATCTCATCGGTCCATCGATCGTCGGGATCATCGTCATCCTCATTGGCCAGGCATTCGCCGCGCGCATCGTCAAAAAGATCAACAGCGAGGACATCATCCGTCGCTGCACGTACATCATGGTCTGCGTGTCCGGCGTGATCATGGGCCTGACCAATCTGCCGTTCTGACAAAAAGGAGCGAACACCATGAAATTTACCGATCTGCCGGGCATTGAGCCCTGTTTTTTCAAAAAAGGAGAGATCCTCATCGCAGATGGCGACCGCGTCGATCATGTGTATTATCTGCGCAAAGGTACCGTTTACCGCGAGATCGTCACCGATACAGGCATCGAGAGCATCCTGTCCTGCAAAGAAGGCGGCGGCCTCACCGATTCTCTCATCGGCATCCTTTTGCTCTATGGCACAGAAGCGCCGTACATTTCCGGCAATAATTTTGTGGCCGGCACCGATTGCTATTGCCTGCGGATTCCAGTGGACACCATCAAGCGCTATCTTTACAAACGACCGGAGCTTTTAGAGGAGCTCGTGGGAACAGCTGTGCACGAGTGCGGTTATCTGATGACGCTCTACCTCGGCAAGACCGAAGTGCCGGCGCCAGCTGCGCTGTGTCACTGGATGCTTGAGCGTCTGGAAGTGGATGAAGCGGGACGCAGCTATCTGCCAAGCTATCACCACGACGATATCGCCAAATTCCTCAACCTGCACAAGGTCACCGTCTCCCGCATTTTCAGCGCACTGCGGCGCGACGGCGTGCTGGAAAAAAATAAGCAGGGCTTTCTCGTGCGCGATATGAAAAGGCTGCGCGCGTACGCAGATAATATAATCCATCTCAAATATTCGTAGTCCAGACTACAAGTGAAGAAATAAAATGAATCCTGTTAATTTTTTGATTTTGAGAAAAAAACCGCAAAAAAATTAACCTGGGTTATTGATTAGTGGCAAAGGAACGTATAAAATGGATTTATCAATTGATGGTAAGCGATTACCCAATCTCTAAGGAGGAAAATTTATGAGTTCAACCATCTATCCTACCGGTACTACGATTTATGATCCAGAAAAAGCCTGGAGTGGCTACACCCTGATGCCAATCGGCAAAGTCGGCGCCGTTCTGATCGACATGAACGGTAACGTTGTCAAGGTTTGGAAAGACTTCCAGGGCTTCCCTAACAAGCTCCTGAAGGGCGGCTATGTACTTGGTTCCCTCGGCGTTCGCGACAGCGCGTTCTCCTATCAGGACCAGACCGACCTGACTCAGCTCGACTGGGATGGTAACGTTGTTTGGAAATTCGACCACAAAGAATACATCGAAGATGAAGGCAAGCCAGCTATGTGGATGGCTCGTCAGCATCACGACTATCAGCGTGAAGGTAACCCAGTTGGTTACTACGTTCCTGGCATGGAATGCAAGACCGACAGCGGCAACACCCTGATCCTCTGCCATGAAACCATTCATGACCACAAGATCTCTGACAAGCAGCTCCTCGATGACGTATTCATCGAAGTTGACTGGGAAGGCAACATCGTTTGGGAATGGCATGTTCATGATCACTTCCGTGAACTCGGCTTCTCCCAGGCTGCAAAGAACGTTCTCTTCCGCAATCCTAACCAGCATTTCACCCAGAACGGTGAACTCGGTGACTGGATGCACATCAACTCCATGAGCTACCTTGGGCCTAACAAATGGTACGATGCAGGCGACGAACGCTTCAAACCAGACAACATCATCTGGGATGCACGTGAAGCCAACATCCTCGCCATCATCGATAAAGAAACCGGCAAGATCGTTTGGAAGCTCGGTCCAGACTTCACCGAAACCAAGGAAATGCGCCGCATCGGCCAGATCATTGGTCAGCATCATGTTCACATGATTCCAAAGGGTCTGCCAGGCGAAGGCAACATCCTGATCTTCGACAACGGCGGCTGGGCTGGTTATGGTGTGCCTGACCGCATGAGCGTTGATGGTACCAAGGTCGACATCCGCGACCACAGCCGTATCCTCGAAATCGATCCTGTTACCCTCAAGGTTGTTTGGAGCTATGTCGGTGGCGATACCCACACCTACGGCATGGGTTCTTTCATCACCAACACCAGATTCTACAGCCAGCTGATCTCCGCTGCTCAGCGTCTGCCTAACGGCAACACCATGATTACCGAAGGCTGCTGCTCCAGAATCTTCGAAGTAACCCCAGAAAAAGAAGTTGTCTGGGAATACATCGCTCCATTCACCAAGGAAAGCCAGGGTCAGTTCGTATATCGTGCATATCGTTACCCATACGACTATGTACCACAGCTCGACACCCCAGAAGAAGTACCAGTTAAGGCGCTTGAAATTGAAACCTTCCGTGTACCTGGCGCTGCTCCTGGTATGCTCGACAACATCACCGAAGTTCCAGAAGCTATGGGCTACACCTCTGAAATGGCTGCCTGCGTTACCGACGACCAGGTCGACGATGCCGCAGAAGAAGTCGATCCAGACGATGAAGTTACCGGCGCTAGATTCTAATCTTAAATCACAGTACCAAAAGTCCACCTCTCGCGGGGTGGACTTTTTTCGTATCATCGTCTATTTTCTGTGAAAAAAACAGCCTGTTTTGCGAAGCATTTTTGCAAAACAGGCTGTGATCTTTTTATATATGCCGCACATCCATCTCCGAAATGATCTCCCAGGCGGTAACGCACCAGCCAGCTCGAGCCAGGCACCCCCGTGGCACATGCGCGGGTCTACTTAGTGCTGCTTCCTTCCGGACCTGACACGGTTCATAGGTGCACATTGCACAGGACCCAGCTGTCAACACCACTTAATGCGGCCAGACCCTAAAATCACACCCCTCGGATGAACGTCGATCCTGCTGTAGCGGATTGCAGGTTACAGGGCACCGCTAACTCCCCATCTAGTACGGCCTATCTATTATACAACGGGACGCTGTAAAAGACAAGTTGATAATTGGAAACAAAAAAGCGCTCCGGAAAAAATCCGAAGCGCATAGCCCGTACGGGATTCGAACCCGTGAATACTAGCATGAGGGGCTAGGGAGTTAAACCACTTCTCAAACGGGCCACAAGCGTGTAGCGATTTTGCTACACGCATTATATTACAACTTTGTGGGCATGCTGTCAAGGGATGTTTGTCAGAATTCGCGGTGCAGGATGACGCGCAGACTGGCGCTGTAGGAAATACGCAGACAAACGATGAGAAATGCAGCGCCAATGCCAGCGAGGGCGACAGGGCTCATGGAGAGAAAAGCCTGGATGAACGGCAGGGCGTCGGCGAAATTGATGACGAGCCCAGCGAGCAGCACGGCGGCGAAGAAAAAGCCGATGGCGATGAAGCTGGCAAGGCGGGCGCGTTCGGCGCCAAACTTGAGCTGTAGCGGCAGCATGATGGCGACGAACAGGAGCATGACAAAGAATGTGCCAAAGGCAGTAGCGAGGATTTCGTCGAGGGGCGCTTTGTAATCGGCGAAAACGCGGAAAAGCAGGCAGAGGGCGGTGGCGACGCTACCGAAAAGAACGCCCATGAGGACGATGAAGCAGTATTTCTCGCGCACGTAAACGCGACGGTCGATGGGCAGGGAGAAGAGGAAGGTGAGGCCGTTGCTCTGGTCATCCATGGTGACGCTCATCATGCCCATGAAGCCGAGGTAGCCGATGACGAAGATATAGTTGTCGTTTTGCGTGAGAGCGAGAACGATGCCGACGAGGGCGATGAGGGCGAGGAAGCTCTTTTGTGTCAGCATGTAGCGGAAGTCTTGGATGAAGAGTGCTTTCATAATTGTTCACCTCTGATCATGAGTGCGAAGACATCGTCGATGCTACTGTGCTCGATGGCGATGTCAGGATAGTTGTCGTGGTAGTATTGTTTTTGGTTGGTGAGACAGGAATAGCCGTAGTTCTCTTTTTTGATACGCTGGATGTGCGCACGGTCGAGACGTTCGAACTGTTCCGGCGTTACCTTGAGCACGGCGTAATCGGACAGGAGCACGTCGGTGTCCTCGTGGAAAATGACGTGGCCGTCGTGGAGCATGTAGAGGTCGTCGCAGAGACTTTCCAGATCGCTGGAGATGTGGGAGCTGATGAGGATGCTGTGGGACTCGTCTTCTTCCATAAAAGCGCGCAGTTCGTCGAGGAGATCGTCGCGGGCCAGCGGGTCGAGTCCGGCGGTCGGCTCGTCGAGGATGAGAAGCTTGGCGTCGTGGCTGGTGGCGATGAGGACTTTGAGCTTAGCGGTCATGCCGGTGGAAAACTGGTTGATTTTTTTCTTCAGGGGCAGACCCATGTCGCGGACACGGCGCAGGAAAGTGTCCTTGTCGAAGTGGTCGAAAAGCGCAGCGAGGATAGGTACGATGTCGGTGATCGTGAGATGGCCGCTGAAGCAGGCGTCAGCGAGGACGACGCCAATCTGCTGACGGTCGGCGGCGGTGAGTTCGGAGATCGGTTTGCCGAGCACCGTGCCGCTGCCGCCATCGGGACGCGTGAGACCGAGAATGGCTTTGAAGGTAGTAGATTTGCCGGCGCCATTGCGGCCGATGAGACCAGTCACATAGCCGGGGCGGACTTCCAGCGTGCAGTCGAGCTGAAAACCAGCGTAGGATTTTTGCAGGTGGTCAAGTCTGATCATAGTGATCCCTCCAAAATAATGTCAAACAAGGCACGCATATCCTCATCGGAAATGCCGAGCCGCCGTCCTTTGAGAATGACCTGCTCGAGCGCGGCTTCGACTTCTTTTTTCTGCTCCTCTAAAAGGAGTTCGCTGTTGGTCGCGGCCACGTAGGTGCCCTTGCCGTGGATGGTGTGGGTGAAGCCTTCGGCCTCGAGGGCATCGTAGGCTTTTTTGACGGTGAGCGCGCTGATCTTGAGCTCTTTGGAAAGCGCCCTCACCGATGGCAGGGCGTCGTTTTCGACGAGGCTGCCGTCGCGGATGAGTTTTTTCACTTGATCGACGATCTGTTCATAGATTGGTACCATGAGAGAGTGGTTGATGATGATGTTCATGGAATTCCTCCTCTCGTTGTAAACAGTATAGAACAGTAGCGAACTGTTGTCAAGTGTTATATGCTGTTTATTTTTTGTGGCGCGAAAAAATCGCCGGCCCCTGCGAGATGTTTCGCGGAGACCGGCGGGGAAATGCTATTGGTCCAGCTTGATGCCGCTTTCTGTGAGTTCAAAAATCAGCGGCGCTGGCTGCATGGATTCAAATGGGCCGTTGATGGAGAAGATGCTGCTGGAATCTGCCGTTTCTGCTGGATATAAGAAACGCTTCTTTTGGTGCATGTAGGTCATCTGGCTGTAGCCTGCTTGGCGATAACCTTCAGGAAGGATCGCGCGTGGAGCGATCGTATAGGTGATGTAGCCACGCTGGCGCGTGCCCTGATTCGGGAAGATGAAGCTGGCGTAGAGACTAGGAGAAGGCGCAACATTTCGGAAAAGATTGCTCGTCACAGTGCGCATCTCGATGGAATGATAGTCTGCGACGAAGGAATCGTCTCCGTCGTCGTAGAGGATGCGGCCGGTTGGGCCGTTCTCAAGGCGCCACAATTCTGCAGACACTTCGTACGTTGGGAGAATGTTAAGAGCGGCGGTGCCGTAGAATATCGGGATGCTCAGCCAGGAAAAATGGTTGAAGAGGACGACGTGCGGCGTTTCCCCGGGAACGAGCACGATGACGTTGGTCAGGCGGATGTCGTAGTCGCCGTTGTCGAATGTAGGATTTTCGCTGTTGAGCGTGCGCGCATCGACGACGACCTGCTCAGCGCCATGGCAGCGTGCGAGATCTTCTGGCGTGAGATCGTCCAGAATATCTTCTGGAAAACCGAGGGCGGCCAGCTGCGATTTTGTTTCGCTGGTGGCGGCGGATTCTGTGCTGTCGACTGTCTGCCAGTCCATGTCGTAACTGGAGAAAAAAAGATGACCACAGGTGCAGCCGATGGCAAGAATGCCGAGAATGATCAACGTGAGTGTGCGATCTGAGAGCCTGAGTGGCTCTGGCTGGAGCACGTAGCCGGTAGCGTCCAGCGCTTTCGCCTGTCGGGCGATCATCCAGAGGATGATGATGAGGCTGAAAAGCAAAAACAGCAGGGTGTACCCACCGAAGAACTGTCCACGCATTTGTAACAAGGCCATGGCACAAAAGAGCAGATTCCATACGAGCAGCGCCAGCACGCCGATGTCTTTGGAGCGGATCCCGCAGGCTTTCTGCACGGTTCTGAGGCCGCACCAGAAGCAGAGGAGGGAAACGACGGTCAGGAGCACTTGCAGGGCGAGGGCGATATAGAAAGCGCTTGCAGCGTTTTGCGGATCTTCGAATGGCAGATCAAAAATGGTGGTATCCAGAATCAGTTTGCCGAAGCGGAGAAAGGCCTGGAGCACAGCGAAAACGTAGCAGGCGTTGAACCAGCGATTTTCATGCTGCAGCGCGCGGAAGCCGAGCAGCATGAGGATCTGGCCGATGACCGGCAGAATCAGGTTCAGCCCCAGGCCGTTGATGGTGAAGGTGGAGAGAAAATAACCGACGAGGATGCGGTTCAACGCTTTTTTTCCGGGAACGGTCCGAGCGACGATGTCTTCCGGGGGCAGCTCTGGCAGGCTGCGCGAAAGCAGTGCGTCAAAATCCTGCTCATCCATGAACGATTTTTTCTGTTCACTCATAGTGCTCACCTCCTAACAGTTTTCTCAGGTTTTTCCGCAAGCGATAGAGTCGTCCTTCGACGGCGCGCTCTGTGATGCCCAATTCAGCGGCGATCTGAGCGGTGGACTGAAGGTAGTAATATTTTCTGTAAAATAATTGACGATCGCGGCTTGAAAGCTGGCCCAGCGCTTTTTCGAGGGCACGCTGCTCTTCGTGCCGCAGGATGGTTTCTTCTGGCGTAGGCTCGGATGACGCGAGATTTTCAGAGACCTCTCCGTAGTTTGTGTGACGCGTCAGTGCGCGCACATGATTGAGCGCGGTGTTTCTGGTGATGGCTGTGAGCCAGGCTTTCCAGCTGCCGCGTTTTGGATCAAACTGGTCGATCTTGTCCCAAACGCGCAAGGTCACTTCGGCGAGGCAATCTTCCTGATCCTGAGGATTTGGCAGGATCGGGGCAATGATGTAGCGCATGAGCGGCCCATAATGCAGCGTCAGGGCGGTTAGCCCGTCTTCGTTCTTCTGCTGGAGCAATAGAATGATGTCCTGCTCGTTCATGTCGTCGCCTCCTTTCGGCTTTTCTTCTATTAAATGATACCCGCGATAATGGGAAAACCCACGGAAATATTGGCGTGAAACGCAAAAAATTTGCTGGCGGAAAAAATGAACGGATATTCGGCGGTGTGGTCGAATATCCGTTGCGGTTCAGTTGTTGATGGGGGGATTATTCCTTGAGAAATCCCTGGTGCTGGAGAATGTCGAGGAGGCTTGGCGAAGCGTCGGGCACGGCGGCCATGCGCGCTGCCATTTGGGCGGTGAAGGTGTCGACGGGCTTTTTCGTGTCGCGGAGGTCGTAGTACTGATGCACGATGCTGTCGTAGTCGGCGAGGGCGTTCAGTGGATCGTCGATCGGCTGGTAGCTGTTTTCCATGAAAATAAATTTGCGCGGCAGGCGAGGCTTGAGCGCTGGCTCCTGATCAGGCACGCCGACGGCGAGTCCGAGACAAGGGAAGGTGTATTCCGGCAGCTCGAGAAGGTCAATGACGGCCTGCATGTCGTTGTTGATGCTGCCGAGGATGACACAGCCGAGCCCCATTGATTCAGCGGCGGTGACCATGTTCATGGTCATCAGCGTGGCGTCGTAGAAGGTTGGGAAGAAACGCTCGGCGCGGCTCATGCCGTCGGCAGGAATGTTCTGCGCGGCGGCGATGCGCGCGTTGCGGTTCATGTCGCAGACGATGACGAAGAGGTAGCCTGCTTCGGCGACGTAGGATTGTTTACAGATCTCAGCGAGTCGTTTTTGCTTGGCTTTGTCGGTGACGCCGATGATGCTGGCTGCCTGCAGGAAGGTGTAGGTCGGCGTTTGGCTGGCGGCGGAAAGGATAAGATCGAGCTGTTCGTCGGAGAGTGGTGTGTCTTTGAATTTGCGGATGCTGCGGTGGTTCAGTTGATGCTGTAAGGTTTCATTCATGGTGGTGACATCCTTTCATCGTTTTCTTATGGTATATGATAGCGCAACACGGTGTTTGCGGGCAATAAAAAATCGCCGGAAGGAAAATCCTTCCGGCGAACGAGCTGATGACCGGACTTGAACCGGTGACCTGCTGATTACGAATCAGCTGCTCTACCAACTGAGCCACATCAGCTTAAGCCGACAATGGGACTCGAACCCGCAACCTGCTGATTACAAATCAGCTGCTCTACCAATTGAGCTATATCGGCAAATGCATCTTCTATATACTAGCATTGTCGGGGAAAAATTGCAAGCGCAATCTGTGATTTTTTTATATTCTTATAAAGAAGGTAAGAAGGGGTTCAATTTCTACTAAATAAGTGGTATTATCAGTATATATGTTGTTTGTTGCAGATATATTTTGTAGAATTAGCAAAAATATAAAATATACGTATACGCAGCCCTTGACGTGAGGCCAATAACCGTGGATAATATTGATAAGCAAATAGGAATATGTTATTCAGTTTTCTCATGTGTGATGGGGGGAACAAACACACATGAAGTCGTGGCCCTTTGGCAGGGCGATTTGCTGCACGAACAAATTTTATTTTAGGAAGGGAAGTTAGAAAATCGATGAAAGCGTCCGATGAAATCTTTGAAAAGAAACAGAACTTAGTGCATGAGATCCTCCGCACCAGAAGAGAAATGGGGATGACCCAGAAAAACATCGAAGCAGCATGCGGAGTCAAACAGCCTGTCATCGCGCGTATGGAACGAGGATTGACGGATCCGCAGCTGACCACGATCCTGAAGGTTCTGCGCCCGCTGGGCAAGACTCTGAAGATCGTAGATATTGAAGAAGACAGCGATAAATAACCAGTCACCAAAATGCGTCCGTTAAGGTCGCATTTTTTGTAAATGTTATTTTTGTTATAATATTAACTAAGTAAGAAAACAACGTTGTAAAGGAGGGCGCCCGATGGCGAAAGCGAAGACAAAATACGTTTGCCAGGAATGTGGTTATCAAACGCCAAAATGGATGGGGCGCTGTCCTGACTGTGGTGCCTGGAACACGCTCGTGGAAGAGATGGTGGCGCAGCCGCAGGAGAAAAAGCCGGGGCGCGCGCATCTTTCGCCGCTTGCCGGCGGTAGCACACGACCGGAGCTGCTCGCGAAAATCGACACGACGAGCGCTGCGCGCATCGACACTGGGATCCGCGAGCTCAATCGTGTGCTTGGCGGTGGGCTGGTGCCGGGTGAGCTGGTGCTCCTTTCGGGCGATCCGGGGATCGGCAAGTCGACGCTGACGATGCAGCTGATGGATGCGATCGCGGGCTCGGGCGGTGTGCTCTATGTGTCTGGCGAGGAATCGAAGGGCCAGATCCGTAATCGTGCGGAACGGCTGGGCGTTACTTCGGAGCGCATCCAGGTGATGACGGAGAACAATGTGGAGCTGCTGGATGCTGTCGTGCGCGGCGAAAATTGGGATCTTTTGATCATCGATTCGGTGCAGACGATCTTCGATCCGGCGGTCCAGTCGGCGCCTGGGAGCGTTTCCCAGCTGCGCGCGGTGACGGCTGCCTGCATGGGCTGGGCGAAGGGCGTCGGCGTTCCGACGGTGCTCATCGGCCATGTCACAAAGGATGGCAGTGTCGCTGGTCCGCGGGTGCTTGAGCACATGGTGGATGCGGTGCTGCTCTTTGAAGGGGACCGTCAGTCGCAGTATCGCGTGCTGCGCGGGCTCAAGAATCGCTTCGGCTCGATCAACGAGATCGGTGTGTTCGACATGACTGGCGAAGGGCTCGTCGAGGTTGGCGATGCGTCGCGGGTTTTTCTCTCGGAGCGCACGGCGACGGTCAGCGGCGCTGTGGTCACGGCGCTGCTCGAGGGATCGCGGCCGATCCTGGTGGAGATCCAGGCGCTGGCGACAAAATCTTTCTACGGCCAGTCGCGCTGTATGACGACGGGGATGAAATACGACCGTGTCTCGATGCTCATTGCTGTGCTGGAAAAGCGCGCTGGGCTGCGGCTCGGCGATCAGGATGTCTATCTCAATGTGGTCGGCGGGCTGCGCGTGGACGATCCGGCCTGTGATCTGGCGGCGGCGATGGCGATCGCTTCGAGCTATCTGGACAAATGTGTGCCGCAGGATCTGCTGCTGTTGGGCGAAGTGGGCCTGACTGGCGAGCTGCGCCAGGTGGGCCAGCTGGAGCGGCGGCTACGCGAGGCGGCGCAGAGGGGTTTCCGCAGAGCCATCGTGCCAAAGCAGAAAAAACGTCTCGAGATCCCAAATATGGAGATCGTTCAGGAGTCGCTCATTACCAATGTCATCAAAAATTTATGGAGGGAGTAGCATGCAGCTTATTTCAAGTGAAACCAATGCACTCATGGATGTGCTCAAAAAAACGGCTCCAGGCACAGCGCTGCGTGAAGGATTGGACAATGTGCTGCGTGCCAATACCGGCGGGCTCATTGTCATCGGCGATCCGGCGAAGATCAAGCCGTTGACCAAGGGCGGCTTTGACATTGACACCGATTATTCGCCGGCCCATCTCTACGAGCTGGCGAAAATGGACGGCGCCATTCTCATTTCGCCGGATGTGAAGCGCATCATCAGCGCCAACACGCATCTCATGCCGGATCCGGATGTGCCATCTTCAGAGACGGGGATCCGCCATCGCACGGCGGAGCAGACGGCGCGCCAGACAGGGGCGCTCGTTATCTGTATTTCGCAGCGCCGGCGCGTGATCACGCTTTACAAGGGCACGTCGAAGTATGTGCTCAAGGATGTCAGCGTGCTGCTGAACACGGCGAATCAGGCGCTGGGCACGCTGGAGAAATACAAGGATGTGCTCGAGGAAGCGGTGCTGCGCTTGAGTGTGCAGGAATTTGACAATGTTGTCACACTGCCGGATGTACTCACGGTGGTCCAGCGCGCGGAGCTTTTCAAACGCGTCGAGCAGATGCTGCGACTGTATCTCACGGAGCTCGGCGACGAGAGCACGCTGATCCGCATGCAGGCGGAGGAGCTTTCGAGCAATGTCGAGGCGGAGGAACGGCTGACGATCCGCGACTATATGATCCGCGATCCGGAGAAAACAGACAAGGAACAGGTCGACGATTATCTCGAGCGGCTGGCGCGGTTTGATAGCGAGCAGCTCTGGGATCTGGATCTGATCGCGCGCTCGCTGGGGCTCAACGAATTCCACGACAAGGACAAGCGTGTTTTCCTGGAATGCCGCGGCTATCGTGTGCTGCACAAGATCCCACGTCTGCCAAATTCGGTCATCGAAAATATGGTCGAAGCCTTTGGCGATTTCCAGTCGATCCTGCTGGCGTCGAACAACGAGCTCGACGACGTCGAAGGCATCGGGCCAGCGCGTGTCAACCAGATCACGCTGGGGCTCGAGCGCATTCGCAGCCAGATCATTACTGATAGCAACTGGGTGCAGTAAGCGCTTTGCTGAGGTAGGAGGTAGGAGGTAGCCGCTGCGCGGACGGGCTTGCTTCGCTCGCCCGCAGGTAGGAGGTTTACGCCCGTGCCGGGCGTGATAGACGTTTCGCAAGAAGCGTTCGCAGTGCTAAAACACTCACCTGGGCACGGCACTAGCCAAAACCTCCTACCTCCTGCCTGCCGGCAAATGAAACGCGCCGGCCCCGCCGCGGCCCTGTGGGCCGCAAGGGCTACCTCCTACCT